>PDWJ01000918.1_pt1 | contig 108404 bp, 86 predicted proteins | sample 1430881 | NCBI WGS metagenome assembly PDWJ01 (sample SAMN01162460, study PRJNA174530) | Oral metagenome, whole genome shotgun sequencing project. | biome: Marine environment; feature: Marine mammal; material: Swab sample of the gingival sulcus; isolation source: swab sample of gingival sulcus... | reverse complement strand
CGCCAACACCTTCGTGATCGCCGCCGTCAGCGTGGTCTTGCCATGGTCGATGTGGCCGATGGTGCCCACGTTCACGTGCGGTTTGTCGCGTACGAACTTCTCCTTGGCCATCGCTCGATTAACCTTTCGTCTCTTTCGACTCGGGACGACACTCTCTCGTCCCTCCGCTTTGCGGGCAGCGTGTTGCGCTGCGTTGTCGAATCAACTGTTGAGCACCCTGATCGATGCTCGTTACCAGAGCCCACGACCGGACTTGAACCGGTGACCTCCTCCTTACCAAGGAGGTGCTCTACCTACTGAGCTACATGGGCAGAAACCCACCACCCACCACGACGCCGCCTCGATCAGCTAGAGCGGGAAACGAGGCTCGAACTCGCGACCCTCAGCTTGGAAGGCTGATGCTCTACCAACTGAGCTATTCCCGCGTATCGACCGCGCTGGCGCCTTTTGCTGTGGCGTTTGGCAGGTTTTGGTCGCCTCCTCAAAGGCCTCCTCTGTCTCCTCGGTCTCTTTTTTTCTACTGGAGGGGGGAGGATTCGAACCTCCGAAGTCCATCGACGGCAGATTTACAGTCTGCTCCCTTTGACCGCTCGGGAACCCCTCCGCTTGGTGCAACGACTTGTGAGAGCTGGCGATGGGACTCGAACCCGCAACCGGCTGCTTACAAGGCAGCTGCTCTACCGATTGAGCTACGCCAGCAGACGCGCCCCGCGGAGGGCGTTGTCTGCCACAAGATGACCTCCTGATCAAGCCGGAAACGGCGCTTGGACGCTATCTCTCTGCACCTCTCCGGCTCGTTCGCGAGCCTCTTCTGGGCGCCCGCGGAGCGACCGCGACGGGCTGAAACAGCAGCCGTCACAGCGGCAAGTGTTGTTATGCACAATCCGGTAGCTGTCAAGGGAATTTCCAACAGGTGGGAATCAATCTTGCACAGGTACCCAAGTGCTACCCAGCAGGCCCTCTCGAGTGCCTGAAATCCGGCCCTAAAGACCGGCCCCGCGCGCGCTCGAGTCGCCGCGCCCGCTCTCTGCGGCGGGCCAGGTTCGGCCGATCCGGTCCGAAGCTGTTCGGCATTGAAAGAACAAGAGGTTACAAGATCATCCGACGGCCCGCGTGGGGCTTGGTGGGAGACGCGGGGTGTTCGGGTGGCTTGGCGGCCGGAGCGGAGGTGGGTGTAAAGACCGCCTTTGAACCCGAGGTGACGGGCTCAGAGGCCGGCGGAGCGCCTGGCTGATCTTCGGGTAACCGCGGCGCCTTCGGCAACAAGCGCACCACCTCGGCGGGCTTGGCCAGCAGCAGGCGCTTCAGCTCCCGGATCTGGTGGCGACTCTTGGCTAGCCACTGGCTGCGGATCCCAACTCGGGTGCCCATCACGATGTTCTTTTCGAACACGCGGATCGCCTTCTTCAGCAGCGGCTTGACCTTCTTGTGCAGCTCCTCGATGTAGACGCGGACCAGCTGCTTTTCGGCCTTGGCCAGCGAGATCTTAGCCGTCTTTGCATTATCGCGGGCCGCCTTCTTGAAGTCTGGGAGGGCGGTCATCAGGGTGTTGTAAAACTCCTTGTAGAGCGACCCAATCTGGAAGCCCGCGGCGGTGGCCCAGTAGGGGTTCTTGACGCGGATGGTCTCGATGTAGCGCCGCTGCGAGACGAGCAACAGCTTCGCCTTCGCGTCGAGCGTCTTCCCCATCTTCTTGCCGCGATCGATCTTCGAGAGTCGGAAGCGTACGTGAGGGATCGCCGCGAGGTAATAGTAGGACATGGCGAGGAAGAAATCATGGTCGAGACGCTCGACCCCCTCGATCTTGCGAGCGTAGGCGACCGCCGCGACGAGCGTCTTGCGCGCCGCGTCATGATCGTGCTGCCGAAACTCTGCCAGCCCCTTTCGGGCGAAGGCCTCGATCCGATCGCCAGCGGTGAGGTCCTTGCGCTGCGAGAGCGTGGCGAAGACCTGCGCCGAGTCTTTCCAGCGGTGGAGCTCGGCGAGGCATCCGCCAAGGCGGAAGGACGCGTCGACAGCGTCGCGGGTCTCGCCGTAGCCGGCGACCAGCGTCCGATAGCGCTTGGCCGCTTCGTCGTACTCATAAAGGGCCTCGTGGGCCAAGCCGGCGTTGTAGAGAGCTGGAGCGCTGAAACGGGTCTTGGGGAAGTGCAGCAGCAGGCGGTCGTAGTGGCGGAGCGCCTGTCGATGCTGCTTGGCCGAGAGGTGGCGCCCAGCGGCGTCGAAGAGGCCGGTGGCGTCGAGCACCTCGATCCGCTTTCCCCCGTCGCTGGCGATGACCTTGATCGGCTCGAGCTTGAGGCGCCGGGGCTTCTTGGTCGTCGCGACGCGACGCGGCACACTCGCGCAAGCCATCAGGAGCATCCCCACGCCGACCACGCAGGCTGACAGCAGCAGCGTCCTGCGCGCCAGATCGAGCGTTCGCTTCATCCGAGCCTCCTTGCAACCACGCTCTCTATCGACGCCCGAGACGTCGAAAGGTTCCCTTCGGATCAAGATGTTCGCGGCCCCCTTGATTCCAGCGGCCCTTCGAGAGATCGTCGGCGACGAGGTGGGGTGTAGCGCCGCCCTTTTTCATGACATGACAGAAGCGTCGCGACAGCGCGGCGCCGCGAGCCACGATCGTCGATGGAGCCCCAAGCCTTCGGTCCCTACACGCTGCTGAATCGCCTCGGTAAAGGCGGCATGGCCGAGGTCTTCCTCGCGCGAGCGCCCTCCTCCGGCGGCTTCAGCAAGCTCGTGGCGATCAAGCGCCTGCTCGGGGCGTTCAACTCCGACGACCAGCTGGTCTCGATGCTCGCCGACGAGGCCAGACTCTCGGTCTGGCTCTACCACCCGGGCATCGTCCAGGTGCTCGACTTTGGCGTGGTCGACGGCATGCACTACATCGCGATGGAGTTCGTCGACGGCTGCGACCTGACGACCCTGATCCGCGATCGCAAGAACCGCCGCGGCCGCGCCCTCCCCTTGCCGACGGCGATCTATACGGTGCAGCAGCTCACCGAGGCGCTCGACTACGCGCACCGTCGCACCGGCGACGACGGCAGACCCCTTGGCATCATCCACCGCGACGTCAGCCCCCATAACGTGCTGCTCTCTCGCGAGGGGCAGGTCAAGCTCGCGGACTTCGGCTTGGCTCGGGCGACGATCTCGGTCCACCACAGCTCCGCTGGCGTGATCCGGGGCAAGTTCTCCTACATGCCCAAAGAGCAGGCTCACGGTAAGCAGATCGATCATCGCATCGACATCTTCGCCGCGGGCGTCACCCTCTACGAGTGCCTGACGGGGCAGCGCCCCTACACGTCGTCGAACCTGGCCCAGCAGCTCTATCAGCTCGAGCAGGCGGTGCCCCCGCCCTCGACGTATATGCCCGACATCCCGCCAGAGATCGACGACCTGACGCTGCAGGCGATCAGCCCCTCGCTCGACCACCGGTACGCCACGGCGGGGGAGCTCGCGGAGGATCTCCGTCATGCCCTGGCGCAGCTGAGCACCTCGACTCAGGAGACCGAACAGCTGGCGGCGCTGGTGGCGTCGCGGGCACCGGCCTCGCCGACCGAGCACATCTCGATCAACGAGATCGACGGGCGACTGCTTCAGGTCGACTCTCTCGAGCATAGCCTGATCGAAGACGACATCATCGCCGCGCGACGGACCTTCGCCCCGCCGATGGAGCGCAAGCCAAAGCCTCGCTCAGGCTCCACCGCGTGGGGAGCCAGCCAGGGCTCGGCGACGCCCTACGAGCTCAGCGCTCGCGAGCTGCTGGAGCTCGAAGAGCTCAACACCGCCAAGCACCCAGAGGATACCGCAGACCATCCGGAGCACACACCACCGGTCCCGCAGCAAGAGATCGCGGCTCACGTCGCAGCGACTTGCGACGAGCCCAGCGCCAGCGATGTGCATCAGCGCAGGACGCGGGTCATACCGCCCGTGGCTGATAGCGACCAGGCCGCGCAACAGCTACCGGACCACGCCTTCGTCCAGGGGGCGATCGAGACCAGCAAGGTCTTGCGCCCGTCGACGCTCCTCCCAACCGATGGTGACCCGGCCAAAGCCCAGCCCTTCGACGACCGAGCCTTCGACGAGGACCTGGATGACGACGAGAGCGAGCTCTCGGCTCATGACACCCTGGTCGACGACGGTGGAGTTCGGCGGCTGAACGACGACGAGCTCGACGAGGCGATGACGATCCGCCGCAGCCCGGAGGAGGCCCTCGAGGCGTTCCAGCGCGCGCTGGCCGATCGCAGCGCTGACTCGGACATGCAGGTGCCAGCGGAAGATCAGCAGACTCGGGCGATCCGCCGCGACGAGCGCACGAACCGAGCCTTGGCCTTGTTGCTCGGCGCCGTAGCGCTGATCGGCCTCGGGCTAGCCGGCGGCTGGCTGCTGCGGGATAAGGTCCGCGGGCGTCGTGTGCCGCCCTCCGAAACGAACGCTGCGAATAGGAGGACCGCTGCCGGTGGGGCCGACCTGCGCTCAGCCCCGGGCGTGCGCGCCGTGCCGCTAGAGACCACCAGCGCCAAGAGCGCAGGTCTGGCCAAGAAGGTCGCAGAGGCCGACGCCGCGGCGAAGCGCCCCGACGCCACGTCACCCGAGCCCAAACCGAAGGCCGACGCCGCGGTGACCCCACACACCAAGTCGCCCGCGCCCAAGCCGAACGCCGCGCCCAAACCCAACGCCGCGCCCAAACCCAACGCCGCGCCCAAGCCGAACGCCAAGCCCAAGCCAAACGCCAGACCAAAGAAGCCCCGCAGACCGCGCAGACCTCGAAAGCCCCGACGTCCCAAGGCCGCGACGGGCACGCTGGGGCGGCTGCTGGTCACCAGCGCCCTGCCTGCGCAGATCTTCATCAACGATCGTCTCGCCGGCGCGACACCGCTGAGGCTGATGATGCCGCCGGGTCTCTACCGGCTCAAGGCGCTGCGCATCGGCGAGAAGACCTACACCTCCATCCGCTTTGTCACGATCGAGCGCGGCAAGCTGAGCAAGCTGTCGTTCTGACCACCCCCGCAAACGAGGTCGCCCGATGCGTCAGACCTTCGAACTCGAGCACCGCTACGGAGACTACATCCACATCTTGGACGACCCGTTGGCCAACACCCTGCTGTCCAAGACCTGCTCGCCGGAGACCACACAGCCGACGATCAACCGGCTGGTCGCGACGCTCTATCGGCAGATGGTCTGCAACGTGATCTCGCGGGAGATGCAGACCCGCGAGGTGGCGATGCTCACCCGAATGGCCGAGAAGCACCCGCAGGCCGTCTGGCGCGGGCGGATCATCGACCCCCAGCTGAAGGTCGTGGTGGTCTGCGTCGCCCGCGCGGGGATCTTCCCCTCGCAGGTCTGCTACGACTTTCTCAACGAGCTGGTCGACCCGCAGGTCGTGAGGCAAGATCATATGCTGATGGGCCGCTCCACCGACGCGACGGGCGCCGTCAGCGGCGCGGCGATCCAGGGGGCGAAGATCGGCGGCAGCGTCGAGAACGCCACCCTCTTCATCCCCGACCCCATGGGCGCCACCGGGAGCACGATCAAGACGCTGCTCGAACACTACGACAAAAAGGTCGCCGGCACGCCACGGCGGGTCATCGCCCTCAACCTGATCGTGACGCCCGAGTACATCAGAAACCTCAAAGAGGCCGAGCAGGACGTGACGATCTACGCCTATCGCGTCGACCGCGGTCTCTCACCGCAGGACGTGCTCAGCGCGACCCCAGGCGAGCACTGGGACCAAGAGCGCGGCCTCGACGACAACGGCTATATCGTCCCGGGCGGCGGCGGCTTCGGCGAGATCATGAACAACGCCTTCGTTTAGGAGCCCCCCTACAACACATACGGGACGACACACTCGGGACCGAGCCGGGTGCTGAGCTGCCGAGCCGGTTTCGTAGCCAAAGACATGAGCCATATGGGCGGTACGGCGAACCCTCTGAGGCCTAGAGCGCTGACAGGGCTGTGCCCGGCGACGGGAGGAAGGTGGAGGGCACCCAAATGTGAACTCGATCATCATCGAGACCCGCAGCGCTTGCTATCGTATACAATGGAATCGCTACCAGACGAGCCAAGGAAACGCAGATGACCAAGCCAACTCTCGCAGGCGCTGCCCAGGTGCTGATAGTCTCGGCGCTGATAGCCCTCGCCGCCGGCTGCCCCCTCGATCATGACCGCCAGGCGACCGTTAGCTGGACCATCGAAGGCTCGAATAGCCCCTCGTTGTGCAGCACCTACAGCATCGACCGCTTTCGTATTCGCCTGGCAAGGCAGAGCGCCACCACGCGCTGCTCGGATAGGTGGGCGGTCGACTTCCAGGATGTGCTCGAAGAAAAGACCCAGCTCACATTGGAGGCCCTCGACGCCAGCGGCGCCACGCTGGCCAAGAAGACAGCGATCGCTTCTGTGAGCTTAGGGGGCTACATCTTTCACCTCATGGCATCGGATTTCGGCTCCGGCCCAGGGGCGCGCATCGGCGTGCTCTGGAACATCAACGGCTCCATCGCTGGCGAGGATAAGGCCCCGAGCTGGGATCGTTGCGCGGAGGTCGGGGCGAAGACCACTGTGATCAAGGTGGATGGCGCGACGCACCGAGTCGACTGTAGCGCCAGTGGCGTGATGTCCACGACCCTCGAGAACCTCCTCGACGGGAAGACCTACGATCTCAAGGTGAAGCTCGAGGACGCGACGGGCAAGGACCTCACGACCGAAGCGACTGGACGGGTCGTGGCCAGCAAGGCCGGCGGTCAGTTCGTGGCCGATTTCTTCTACGACGCCTTCTATTCCCCCCTCGACGACGAGACCAAGGGCGTCTTTCACTTCAAGCTGACCTTCGCCGGCGCGGGCTGCGGTGAACACTCCCCCGCCGTCGGCACGATCCGCCTCGGGCTCTTCGATGAGCACGATTTCCAGCCCGTGAAGACGCACGTCTGCGACGCCGATGGCAACGCCTGCGTCGCCGCCGATGGGATCAGCACCTTCGACTGCAGCGACGCACTGCTGACGCTCAGCGAGGCGGTCTGGGGGACCTATACGCTGCGCATCGCGGGCTTCGACGCCGGCAACACCAGCGCCGAGCCGACGTGGTCCAAGCGTCAAGAGATCCTCATCGGCGCTGGCGTCGAAAACCCCGTGGTCGTCATCGACGTGCCCGCCGCAGCCAGCCCCTGATCCTCCCTCAGCCTTCCCCTGGCAGACCAGCTCGCTAGCCGCTCAGTATCCGCGGGCCAGGATCTGACGGTAGCCGTTGTTGTCCATGTCGTCCTCCCACACGACCATGAGGGCGCCAGCCCCGCTCAGGCCGGCGACGGGGGAGGTCTGCTGCCCCGATGGCACCCTGTTGACGGTCCACTCCGCCCTGGAGGCCTTCCCCGTCTCGTCGAAGAGCTCGGCTAGCACCTGATAGAAGCCGTTGCCGTCGGTGTCGTCGGCCCAGGTGACCACGCAGTGGGCCAGCGCGTCACAGCTCACGGAGGGGTGGAGGTGCTGGCCTCGACAGCGGCCGGCCGTGCTGTAGCCGGCGACGGGAGGATTGCCTTGAGGTGCTCTCAAGAGCACCCCCAGAAGGGGTGTTGGTTGAAAAGAGTGCCAACCTGCAGGGCAGCGTCTGTTCTCGAACGACATGGGGCATTCCTTGGGGAGAGGGCGTCGACAAGGCCTGATGTTGCACGAAACAGCTGTGGATCTGATGGCCTTCTTCGGGTGATGGTAGGCGACGCTGGCGCACTCTCTTTGGCCAGATCGTTCTCGGCAGCCATCACCTTTCGAAGACATATCGGCGATGGTAAGATCAAGATGATGCCTCCGTCTGCCTGTCTCTCTGCATTTTCTGTACTGACGGCGCTTGTGCTCTTCGGACCATCAGCCACCGTCGGGGCTGCACCACGCTTTCGAGTGAAGGTTCGCCCCAGAACGCGAGACAAGACGCTCGACCTCGCCCTGCGGCGATTGCATCGGCTTCAGCGAGTCAAGGGGGCGCCGCGGCTTCGCATGCCCAAGCTGGTGGTCAAGACCAAGACGCTCGAGGAGAGCCGCTACCTCACGCGGCCCGTGAGCGAGAAGACCGCCACCAGTATTCGGGGCAAGGTCGCGAGCCTGAAGGCTCGAGAGCCCAAGGCGGTGATCGTCTTTCGTGGGCAGAGCAAGCTGACGAAAACCCTCCAGGCCAAGGTCCGCCAAGAGCTCCCGGTAGCCGACGCCATCGCAGCTTTCGAGAAAGCGACCAAGACCGAGGCCAAAGCTGCCCGAGACTACGCGGCGAAGGTCGCCAAGCAGAAAGACCCCAAGGTGTTCGACCAGCGCCGAGTCGCCTTCAACGCCAAGCTCACTGGAGCCGAGCTCTTGGCCTTGAAACACCAAGAGCAGCTCAGCGGGAAGTACTTCGTCTCTACCACCCGAGATCTAGCCATAGCCTGTGGCGACTTCCACCTCGCCGGGAAGATGCGCTACGTCTACGTGCTGGCCTTACCTAAAAAGACAGGCTTGAACCTCTACAGCCTAAACAGGCTCAAGTCCGACATACTGCGAGTGCTCCCACCCCCCAACCAGCGTGAAAAAGAGGTCGCAATCCCCGTCGAGGCGACCTCCTACGTACGAGCCGTCTACGACCTCGAGAACGAGCGCTTCGTCCCCTTGAAATAACGTCGGCGACGCTGCTCTATTGGCACTCGGCTCTATTGGCACTCGGTCGTTCGTGAGCGTCAAATGCTCGACCGACGGCAACTACCTAACGAAGTAACGCGCCCCGAAAACAGCGAACAAAGCGCGCCGGACCGGGCTTCGCTGCCAAGCGCTGCATAGCGCGTCAAGATGATGAGAATCGTCGACAGGGAGCATCGCGTGTGCTGGGCGATCGGAAAAGGCGCGCTCCCAATCGCGACCTCCGAGCAGCTCGTCACCACGCTAGAGAGCTCCGGCGACGCGCAGCTCGTCACGACGGTGTTTCAGCGGTGGCGAGACGACCCCGCGGATTTCCTCTTCAAGCTCGCGAGCGCCTGTCAGGCGGGGCGCAAGCACGTCGCAAGCGTCGCAGCGCTGCGTTTCGCCGAAGAGGGGCGCGCCGTTCCAGACGGGCTCGTGGACCTCCTTGAGGTCGACGCGGGGAGCGGGGCTTTGAGCTGGGTACAGCAAGACGTCGCAAATATCCCCAAAGCGCATCGGGATGATGCTGCGTTCATCGACCGGGCCGTCAATTCTCAAAAGGTCCCGGCCTTTGGGTTTCCTCAAGGGGGAGCGTTTTTTGCGGCGCTGCGCACGCTCTCTGCGCTGCAGCGGCGCGCGCTGCCGCAGCGCGTCCTCGCACGCAAGCACGGGAAGGCCAAAGTGGCGCTCCTGCTGCACCTCTTCACCGACGCGGAGCGCTAAGAGGAGGGTCTTCGGGTCATCGACGAAGCGGACAACGCCGTCACCGACGTCTCCTTCGGCCTCGGTATGTTGCCCAAGGAGGCGCTTTGAAGGCCGACTTGCCCATAACGCGGACCCTCTGCGCGGAGTCCACGCCGTCGGCCATCAGGACCTGCATGGTCTCGAACCGCGCGCCGTCGGGCGCGATGCGGTAGGCGCGCTCCAAGCCCTTGAGGCGCTCCGTGACCAGCGCTTTGTCGCTTCGTGACCAGCGCTTCGTCGTCATCGTCGCCAATCCCATCGAGGGCCTGCGGGTGCTGCCGCAGGTACGCCGCCTCGAGCGGCTGCGCGACGAGAGCCTGGCTATCATTTTTGCGGCCTCGCCAGCGCCGCTGTTATCCTGCGGTGATGGCTGAGGACGACGGCGACAATCCGGGCGGGCCGACCGGGCCGCGAGACGGCGACGACAAGGTCCCGGGTGAAGAGAACAGCCCCTTCTGGGTTGATCGCGATCCCTTCTTGGATCGGCGCAGTGTCATCTTGCGCGCCGAGGGCGAGCCCGAGACAGAGAAGCCAGAGCAGGCCAAGCCAAAAGAGCAGCCCAAGCCAAAAGAGCAGCCCAAGCCAAAAGAGCAGCCCAAGCCAAAAGAGCAGGCCAAGCCAAAAGAGCAGCCCAAGCCAAAAGAGCAGCCCGCCACCACGGTCGCCGTCGATCCTGCGCTGCTGGCCGAGGCCAAGCGTGAGGAGCCAACGCCTGAGCCGCCGCTGGAAGCGACGCGCCGCAGCACCTCGCCTTCAGAGCCCACCGCGCCTCCACCTGCGCCAACAGCGACGTCGCCTTCACCGCGCCCGCACGGCGGCGGCCACACGCCGCCACCTCGCCGCGACGAGGCGCCCGGCGGCGACCTCCCCCGTGATGGACGCCGCCCGCGGCGCCGTTTCCTGCTGCCGATCTGGGTCTGGATCCTGATCGGCATCGGTGGCATCGCCGCCACCCTCGCCGTGATCGACCTGCGCACGAACAAGCGCTACCGGCTCATCTGCCAGAGCAAGCATCTGCACGTTCAAGAGGCCAAGCGCTTCCCTTGGCCCTTCGGCTACGAGACCCTTGGCGGCGCGCTTCGCCCGGTCGGCGTCGCCAACGAGGGCGACTGCGTGGCTCAGCACTTCGCCGATCGAGAGGAGGCCGAGGGAGCCTTCCTCGCCTTCGTGCTCACGCAGGTCCGCGCGGCGATCGCTAACCCTGCCTCGCGCAACTTGGCCGATGCCCGCGCGCAGATCGAGCAGCTCCGTCCGCTGACCGCCCGTGACGCCCACGCCGGTCGCGCCATAGAGGTCAAGCTGCTGCTCGCCGACCTGAGCTATCGCGGCGCACGGGCGCGCCTCGCCCGGGTCGAGATGACGCTACGGGAGGCGCTCTCGCTCTTTCAGCGCGCGCAGAAGCTCGGCGGGGACCGCTACGACGACCTCGAGGATTGGATCGCCCACCTCGAGCGACTGCTCCGGGGCGTCGCGCCCTCCCCCGCTCAGCGGATTCCGACGATCTCGACCACGATGCCCAAGGCCAAGCGCCAGCCGCGGGTGCCTACCACCATGAGGCGCCGCCCTCCGATGGCGCCGCCGCTGGTGCCAGGCAAGCCCCCAACGCCCTCCGCAGACGCAGGCGTCAGCGCCGACGCAGGTGTGCCCGCCGGCAGCGGCATCTTGATGTAGAGTCCTGATGGAGAGTCCTGATGGAGATCCGTCCTGATATCAGTATAGATAGCCGACGTTGTCAGTATAGATAGCCGACGTTGTCAGTATAGATAGCCGACGTTGTCAGTATAGATAGCCGACGTTGATCGTGCCGCCGATGTATTGGTCGAGGGCGCCGCCGGCCTCACCGCAGCCCAGGTTCTGGTGCGCGCAGAGGCGATCGAAGTCGAAGAAGACGCGGCGATAGAAGAACTGCGCTCGCAGCATGAAGCCTTTGTAGTTGACAAAGATGCCGAGGTCGCCGCTGATGCCTCCAGTAGAGCTCGACCCGTAGCCCGAGGAGTCGGTGTTCTCGATCTCGCCAGCGGAGAAGACCAGCAAGTAGTCGAAGCCGGCGCCGACGCCGAACTGCAACGGCCCTGTCTTGATGAAGGGCCACCTCACTCGCGCCAGCGCCAGCTTCAAGTAGTCGTAGGTGATGTTGGGCAGCGGCGGCTGGTCTGTGAGAATGAAGAACATCTGTCGCCCGTATTCCAACCCGACCATCAACACTGGGCTCGTCCCCTCGCCGAGGATGTTCCAGCGGTAGCGCAGGCCGATCTCGAAGGTCTGTGAGAGCGTGTCGACGATCGCCGCGTCGACCTGCGACTTCAGCCCAATGACCCGGTCGTAGCGGCCGACCACCCCGATGTCCGCCAGCACGCTGCGAGTGAAGCCCGCCAACGGGTAGACCGCAGCGTTGATCGTCAGCGCCGTATGTACGCCGGATCTGTAGCTATAGGGGTTAGCCGGCTGAACCGGATCGTGGAACGAGAAATCGCGGTGCAGCACATGAAGACCAGCGAAGACCTCAAAGACCGTCTCCCAGGATGGCCGGTCGCCCATACGTCGCGCCTCGCGCCGCGGAGGATCGCGATCGTCGTCGTCGTCGTCGTCATCCTCGCGGGATCGTCGTCGAACACGGCCGTCATCGGGGCGCTCGTCGTCGCTGACGGCGAAGCCACCGATCCCACGATCGGGGGGCGTACGACGACGAATCTTGGGCTCGTCGCCCAGCCCCGTCCCAGCAACGCCTCCATCGACGTCGCTGCCGTCGTCGAAACCGCCACGTGTCGACCGCGGCTTGGGCCTAGGCTTCGGCACAGGGGCCTTGTGAACGCGGATCGGCCTCCGTCTCCGTCGCCGTCGCCGGCGCCGGCGGCGTACCGTGCCAGCAGGGGCCTTGCAGCTGCGGAGATAGCGGCGCACGGTACGGGCGACCTGACGCGCCGTCGCACCATCGACCCGCGTTCCTCGCAGCGAGAAGGTGCCGCGACCAACCACCCGATTGTTGTGGCCGCTGCGCATCGTGATGCGCAACACCCAGCGGCCTCGGAGGCGGCCGACCGATCCCTGGACGATCGCCGCGACCCGCATCTTCTTCGCGGCCGCCACCCGACCACCGTCGCGAGAGGCGCGCAGGAAGGCGGCCGTCGAGACGCCGCGGATGACTCGCCGCACCTGAGATGCCGCCTGACCGCCGCGCGGGCCGGAGAACGGCATCACGACCACGCGCTTTGCCAGGGCCACCGCAGGCGCAACGAGCAGCCCAAGGAGCGTCAGCGCCAGCAGGCATCGTCGTCGAAGCGGTCGTCGATTCATATGCGAGGGCGGTGACACGTCTACCTCTACCGTTGGCTCTCTCCCCCGACCCAGTCTTTGGTGTCAGCGACGCCGCGAAAGAAGAGCGCGAAGTCGTCGGGGTTGGTCGCGTTCTTCAGCGCGACGTCGTATGTCACGCGCTTGCTGCGCACCAGCTCGGTCAGGCTCTGGTCGAAGCTGACCATCCCATAGGGATGAAGCCCCTCTTTGATCGCCTGACGGATCTCGTAGGTGCGATGCGGATCCTCGACCATCTCGCGCACGCGCGTCGTGTTGACGAGCACCTCCACCGCGGGCGCCATGCCTCGCCCGTCGGCGGTGGGCAGCAGCCGCTGGGAGATCGCGCCGGCGAGCACCGAAGCCAGCTGCAGTCGGATCTGTTGCTGTTGGTGCGGCGGGAAGGCGCCGATGATCCGGTTGACCGTCTCGACGGCGTCGGTGGTGTGCAACGTCGAGAGCACGAGGTGGCCCGTCTCGGCCGCGAGCATCGCGATCTCGATCGTCTCGACGTCGCGCATCTCACCGACCAGGATGACGTCCGGGTCCTGGCGCAGCGCGGCGCGGAGCGCGCGAGAGAAGGAGAGCGTGTCGAGGCCGAGCTCGCGCTGGTTGATCACGCTCCGGCGGTCGGTGAAGGCGTACTCGATCGGATCCTCGATGGTGACGATATGACAGGCACGCTGCTTGTTGATGTAGTCGATCATCGCCGCGAGAGTCGTCGACTTGCCGCTTCCCGTGACCCCCGTGACGAGGACCAAGCCGCGGGGCTCCTTCGCCAGGTTCAAGATTGCGTTGGGGAGCCCGAGGCTATCGAAAGGAGGCACATCTGGCGGGATCAGGCGCAGCACCATCCCGACCTCGCCGCGCTGGGTGAAGAGGTTGGTACGAAAGCGCGAGCCATCGGGCGCACAATACGCCAGGTCGACCTCGCGGAACTCCTCGAACTCTTTCTTCTGCCGTGGGTTCATCGCCGCCTCGGCGAAAGCTTCGAGAGCCTCCTTGCTGATCGCGGGGACGTCACGGACAGTCCGCAGATCACCTTTGATACGGAAAATCGGCGGCAGTCCTACCTTCAGGTGAACATCCGAGGCGGATAGACGACTAGCTGCCGCGAGGACGCGGTTCACCACGGTGAGCATCACCGCCAGGCTACCACGCAGCGCGTTTTCCGGCCACCTGGAGCCTGGCGAAGCCGAACCCAAAAACCAAGTATTCCTGCAATATTTCAAGCGCATGAAACACAACCAGGCAGCCCTTCGAGGCTTGACATGCCCGCTTTTGGTGGAAGGGCGACGAGGGGTTGCGTAGAGTCATGGTCGATGGAGTGTCCGAAGTGCTCGGTCCCTGTGGGACGAGGCGATCTCTTCTGCAGCAGCTGCGGCGCTCAGCTACGCGTCACCGACGATCATGCCGTGGTGCGCGGCAGAGGCCTTGGGCTCTTCGCGATCGTGCTGCTGAACCTGGCCTTGCTGGCCAGCTCTGCGCGCCTCGTCTACAAGACGCTTCAGCGCTACCACGGCACCGCCGAGGCGGCGGCGACCGTGCGACTGGGCACGCCCCGAGTCCCGAGCGAAAAGCCGGGCCAGGTCGCTCGGCCCCGCGAGGGTGACAGGGCCCGCGAGGGTGACAGGGCCCGCGAGGGTGACAGGGCCCGCGAGGGTGACAGGGCCCGCACAGACAACAGAGCCAGCACGCGCGCCAGAACCCGAAAGCGCGGTGTCCGAACGGGGAAGACTTCGAGCAACGAGCCGGCGCCAAAGACCAAGCCGCCGAAGACCAAGCCGCCAAGGCCGGCGAAGCCCGGAGCTCAGAAGCAGGACGCGACCAAGGCGGCCAAGCCCCCAGCGGGTAAGCAGCCCCCAGCGGGTAAGCAGCCCCCAGCGGGTAAGCAGCCCCCAGCGGGTAAGCAGCCCCCAGCGTCTTCCGACGCCACGTCGAAAGAGCAGGCCGCCCCCAAGACCGACGCAGGCAAGACCCGAGCGGCGAGCCCCGACGCCGGAGTCAAGCTGGCACCTCACGAGCGCCGGGCCGCAGAGTTCAACGCCCAGAGCGTCAAGCGGGTCATCCGGCACTACCTGCCTCGGCTGGGCTCCTGCTATGAGCGAGCGACCAAGCGCGGCCAAAGAATCGGCGGACTGATCGAGATCCGCTTCACCATCGGCGCAGACGGCAAGGTCAAGCGCTCCGTCGTACACGCCAACACTACTGGCGCCATGGGGCTGGGCAAATGCATCGCCGCGACGATGAAGCGCTGGCGCTTTCCCAAGCCCGTGGGTGGTGAGGTGGAGTTCATCTACCCGTTCGTGTTCTCCTCCAAGAGCTAACAGTGCCCACTAGAGCCCAATAGACCGAGTCCCCCAATGGCCAACTCAGACGACAAGCAGCAGCAGAGCAAGGAGAGCAGCGTTGGCGATGAGCTCACCCGCGGCGCCGAGGTGCTGTTGGTCGACGGCGATCCGCGAGTGCGCGACGGCTTCCGGAAGCGCCTCGGCGCAGGTGGCCTCTCGGTGACCGCTACCGATGATCCGAGCGCCGCCGAGACGATGGCGACCGATAAGTTCTTCGCCGTGGCGATCATCGACTACGACACTCCGGACACCGACGCCGGCCTGAAGCTGCTCGACAGGCTGCGCGAGCGGGCTCCCCAGACATCGGTCGTGATGCTCACAGCTCGGCAGCAGTTCTCGACAGCCGTCGAGGGCTTCCGCCGTGGTGCCTGCGACGTGGTGGCCAAGTCGCCGGAGAACGTCCGCTATCTCACCGACGTGGTGGTCCGCGAGTGTCAGACCAAGACCTGCGACAAGCGACAGCAGGCGGTCTTCAAGGAGGTCCTCGAGGTTCATGAGGAGTTCTTGCAGCAGCTGATGGATGCCTCGAAGGCCAAGGCCGAGGCGGAGGAGCAGCGCTCGGGCGACTCGACGGCGATGCAGCTCGACGAGTGTGTCGTGCTCGTCGCCGACGGCAACCCCAACACCGCCACGGGCATCGAGCAGGCGCTCGCGAGCGACACCAAGTATAAGGTGATCAGCGTGCTCACCGGCGGCGAGGCCCTCGACAAGGTCGGTCAGATGCGCTTCCAGCTCGCGCTCGTGAGCGCAGACCTGCCAGACTTGCCGAGCAGCATGGTCGCCAAGAGCCTCCGCGCCGAGTCGGGAGAGGGGATCGTCCTGCTCTTCTCTCATCCGACGGGTGATAAGCCCGGCCGCGCGGACATCATCGAGCCGAGCCAAAACATCGAGCTGATCCCCGAGCTGCACGACGGCGGGCAGCTGATCGAGCAGATCCACGAGCTCCGCAAGGCCTGGCTGGCCAAAGCTCGTGAGCGTCGGTATCTACGGATCTTCCGGCGCGACCACTACGATTTCCTCCGTCGATACGTTGAGCTGAAGCAGAAGCTCCTCGCGTCCCAATCAGAGGGCTGAGCCAGAGCTAGAGGCGGTAGACGGGGCCACAAGAGCCGCGGCGACGCCCCAAGGAGTTGTCATGATGCGTCCGTTCTTCGTCGGTATCGCCGGGGGCACCGGCTCCGGCAAGACCACCGTGGCCAAGAAGGTCGCCGCCGGGCTCCCCGCGGGCTCGTCGGTGATCATCGAGCACGATAACTACTACCGCGACCGCACCGACATCTCCCTCGACGAGCGCAAGCTCCTTAACTACGACCACCCGGACTCCCTCGACAACGATCTCTTTGTCGAGCATCTGCGCACGCTCCGGGACGGCGTCGCCATCGACATGCCGATCTACGACTACGTGACTCATAGCCGGCAAGCCGAGCGGCAGCGCCTCGCTCCAGCCCCCGTGGTGGTCGTCGAGGGCATCCTGGTCTTCGTCGACGAGCGGATCCGCCGCCAGCTCGACATGAAGATCTTCGTCGACACCGACGCCGACATCCGCATCATGCGCCGCGTGCGCCGCGACATCGAAGACCGTGGCCGTGACTTCGCCAGCATCCGCGAGCAGTACTACGCCACCGTGCGGCCGATGCATCTGCGCTATGTCGAGCCCTCCAAGCGCTGGGCCGACCTGATCATCCCCGAGGGTGGCGCCAACGTCGTCGCGCTCGACACGATCATCAACAACCTCCTCTACGTCATCTCCGCCCCCGCCCGCGCCGCCGCCTCTCTCACCTGATCCTCGCCGAGCACCATGGGGTGTCACGCCTCGACGCCTCTGCTATAAGGCTGCCTCCACGCTGAGAGGTCTCCCATGGAATCGAGAACCATCCGCAAACGCTTCCTCGAGTACTTCGAGCGCCAAGGGCACACCGTCGTGCGCTCCGGCGCGCTGGTGCCCGAAAACGACCCGACGCTCTACTTCGTCAACGCCGGCATGGTCCCCTTCAAGGACGTGTTCACCGGCGACCAGACCCGCGACTACAGCCGCGCGGTGAGCTCTCAGAAGTGCCTGCGCGTCTCGGGCAAACACAACGATCTCGAGCAGGTCGGGCGGACGCCGAAGCACCACACCTTCTTCGAGATGCTGGGCAACTTCTCCTTTGGCGACTATTTCAAGCAGGACGCGATCCGCTTCGCCTGGGCGTTTCTGACCCAGGAGGTCGGCCTCGATCCCGAGCGGATGGTCGCCACGGTCTTCGCCGGCGAAGCGGGCGTCCCCGCCGACGAGGAGGCCTACGCCTGCTGGCGCGACGAGGTGGGCCTGCCAGAGGAGCGGATCTACCGACTCGGCAAGGAAGACAACTTCTGGGCCATGGGCGACACCGGGCCCTGCGGCCCCTGCAGCGAGATCCACCTGATGGCCGACCCGAGCGTCTCGATGGCCGACGCCCTCGCGAGCGGCGGGCCCGCCGAAGACGAGCGCTGGGTTGAGGTCTGGAACCTGGTGTTCATGCAGTTCGAGCGCAAGGTCTCCGGCGAGCTCTTGCCGCTGAAGAAGACCGGCGTCGACACCGGGATGGGCCTCGAGCGCCTCTGCGCGCTGAAGAACGGCCACGCCTCGACCTACGAGACAGACCTGCTCATGCCGCTGATCCAAGGGGTCGCCGAGCAGGCTGGTGTCACCCTCGGTGACGACCCGGAGCAGGACGTCAGCCTGCGGGTGATCGCCGACCACGCCCGCGCCACGGCGTTCTGCGTGGCTGACGGCGTCTTCCCCGAGAAGGGCGGCCGCGAGTACGTCTTGCGGCGGATCATGCGCCGGGCGATCCGCCATGGGAAGCTGATCGGCTTCGAGGAGCCCTTCTTCGATCAGGTCTGCCTCGCGGTGGTCGATCAGATGGGAGACGACTACCCAGAGCTGCGCGAGCGGCGCGAGCTGATCGGCAAGATCGTCGTCGCCGAGGAGACGTCTTTTCGACGAACCCTCGACCGCGGGCTAAAGAAGCTCGAGCAGGCGATCACGACGGCGAAGGAGGCCAGCGCGGAGAAGCTCGAGGATGGCTTCGTCGGCGACCTCTACGCCACCGATGGCTTCCCCATCGATCTCACGCGGCTGATCGCCGAGGAGCGGCAGCTCGTCGTCGATGAGGAGGCGGCGCAGGCTTGGGTCGCCGAGACTCATGGCGGCGGCGAGAGCAAGGTCGGTGACGCGGCGATCGCGACGATCTACAAGCAGCTCTCCGAGGAGCTGCCCGCCACGGCGTTTCTCGGCTACGAGGCCGAGCAGGGGACGGGCAAGGTGCTCGCCCTGCTCGTCGAAGGCGAGCGTCGCGAGCGCATCGACGCCTCCGAGCTCGCGACGGCTGGCGACGACGAGCCGCCAAGGGTCGAGGTGATCTGCGACCGCACGCCCTTCTACGCGCGGGCGGGCGGCCAGGTCGGTGATCAGGGTGTGCTCATCGCTGGAGACGAGGTCCGCTTCGAGGTCAAAGACACGGTCAAGCCCGGTGGCGCGCTGAACGTGCACCAGGGCAGGCTGGCGCGAGGCACCATCGCCGTGGGCGACGAGCTGCACCTCGAGGTCGACGGCGCGCGACGGCAACGCATCCGCCTCAACCACAGCGCGACGCACCTCTTGCATCACGCGCTGCGCGTCGTCCTCGGCCCGCACGTCGCTCAGAAGGGCTCCGAGGTCGCGCCGGGGCAGCTGCGCTTCGACTTCTCGCACTTCCAGTCGATGACCGACGCCGAGCTCGCCGAGGTCGAGCAGCTGGTCAACGCGGCGATCCGCGCCAACGACGAGACCCACACCGAGCTGACCCGCTTCGACGAGGCGCGAGCCAGCGGCGCGATGGCGCTCTTCGGCGAGAGGTACGGCGACGAGGTGCGGATGGTCTGCATCGGTGAAACCCGCGAGCTCTGCGGAGGCACCCACGTGCGCCGCGCCGGCGAGATCGGCCTGCTCCGCGTGGTCAGCGAGGAGGCCCTCGCCCTCGGCGTTCGGCGCGTCGTGGCGATCACCGGCGCCGACGCGATCGAGCACGACCGACAGCAGGAGCGGCTGCTGCGGCAGGCCGCCGGCAAGCTCAAGGCGCGGCCCGACGAGCTCGGTGATCGCCTAGAGAAGCTGCTGGCACAGCTCAAGACGCAAGAGCGCGAGCTGGCCGAGCTGAAGAAGCAGCTCGCCACCGGCGCCGGCACAGATAGGCTCTCGCAGGCCAAGGAGATCAACGGCATCAAGGCGCTGCTGACGCGCGTCGAGGGCGGCGATCCCAGGGTCCTGCGCGAAGCCGGCGACACGCTCCGCGACAAGCTGGGCAGCGGCGTGCTGGTGCTCGGCGGCGAGCATCAGGGCAACGCCACGTTGATGGTGATGGTCAGCAAGGACCTGACCAAGCGTGTCCACGCGGGCAAGCTGATCAAGGAGCTGGCGCCGGTGATCGACGGTCGCGGAGGCGGCCGCCCCGACATGGCGCAGGCCGGCGGCGCGGCGCCAGAGAAGCTCGACGACGCGCTGGCCAAGGCCGAGGAGCTGCTCGCCTCGATGTGACCCCGCCGCGTTGACACTCCCCGCCCCCGATGCGACAATCGTTCGGAACAAAACGCCCGGAAACTCAACAGGTTGGCTCACGTCTCCCTCCTTGGGTGGTGAGCCACGCATCTGACGCACGAGCGAGCTTTGGCGAGCGACCCGAACGTACCGGTCTCGATGCGCATCCGGTTGCGCTACCCGGACGTGGACACCTTCATCGCGCGCTACGCGCCGAACATCAGCCGCGGCGGGATGTTCATCCAGAGCCGCACGCCGCAGCCAGTCGACACGGTGGTCCGCTTCGAGCTGCTGCTCAAGTGCGGCGAGCGGCTGCTGCGCGGCGAAGGCCGGGTGATCTGGATCAAGGAGTACGACGCCTCGAAGCCCACCCAAGCCCATGGGATGGGGCTACGCTTCACCGGGCTCGACGCCGAGAGCACCGAGATGCTCGAGCGGATCCTCGCGTTCAAGAGCCCCCCTACAAAGGCCTCCTGTCGCCGGGTACAGCACGGCCGGCCGCTTTCGAGGCCACAGAACGCTCGCCAGACCGAGGGCGAGGCCAGCCGCGCGATGCGACGCACAGAGACGGCGGAGGTCCACGCGCTCCAGCATGCCCTCGGCCTCGAGGCGAGCCTCTCGAAGGACGAGCGCCCTCCCGAGGAGCTCACCAGGCCCGACGCGCCCGAGGCTGACGTGGAGGCCGAAGCTGCCGAACCCGAGGCCGCGGCGCCCGAGGCCGCGGCGCCCGAGGCCGCGGCGCCCGAGGCCGTGGCGCCCGACGCGGCGGCGCCCGAGGCCGCGGCGCCCGAGGCGGCCGAGCCAACAGCAGCCCGGGAGCGACGGGCTCGCTCCGCCGGCAGCAACGGGGCCTCGCTGCGAGAGAGCGCCGTGATCTCCGAGCCCGTGCTGAGGCTCCTCACCGAGGCCGAGACCGAGCTTCGAGGCCTGCTCGACGAGGCCGGGCTCGAGGAGCAGGCGGTGGCGCTGATCCACGAGCGGACGCCGACAGACCACGGCGCCGGCTTGGATGACGAGCTCGCGGCGCTGCTGACGTCTCCCCCGCCCGCGCCAGTCGACCCCAGCGCCGCGCTGGCCTCCCTGAGCGCGCGATCAGGTGTCGCCCTCCCGCCGGCCCTACCCGCGTTGCGTCGCTCGGTCCCCGCCGCGAGGCCGATCGCCCGAGAGCGCCCCGCCCTCGATCCAGTCTCGGTTCCCGCAGCGCCGCTGGCTTCTTCTACGAGCGTGGCTCAAGAGCAGGCAGAGGAGCAGGCAGCCCCCGCGCGCGCCGATCGACCACCCCCCGCAGATGAGGCGATCCTCGAGGATGAGGCGTTGGCTGCCGAAGCCGCGCGAGCCGCCGAGGCGGCCTATGGGAGCAGCGTGGAGGCTAGCCCTCCAGCCGAGACGCCCCCTGCTGAGACGCCCCCTGCTGAGACGCCCTCAGCTGAGACGCCGACGCCATCGGTCGAGCAAGCTGCGCCCGCGCCCGACGGCCACGCGACGGCGCTCAGCCTCGACGATCTGCCAGACGATCTCTACGAGGAGGAGGCAGAGGCAGCGGTCGCCGAGCAGGCGCCGCCAGACCTCGACGAGCGCGACGACCGCGACGACCGCGACGACCGCGACGACCGCGACGACCGCGACGACCTCGACGACCTCGACGACCTCGACGACCGCGACGACCTCGACGACCTCGACGACCTCGACGACCTCGACGACCTCGACGACCTCGACGACGCTAGCCTGCGCCGTGACACGGTCGTCTCCAAGATCCCACGTGAAGCCTTCGAGCCGGAGGACCAAGACGACGAGCTCTTCACCAGCCGCTCCTCGGCAGACCACAGGGAAGGTCTCTCCCCTCCCGTCGCACCCACACCCGAACACCACGACGAGGAGGCCACAACGGAGGAGGCCACAACGGAGGAGGCCACAACGGAGGAGGCCGCAGCGGAGGAGCAGAGCTTCGATCCCTCACTCCTGACGGCGGCGGCCCACGTCGCGCGCGCGACCAAGGCTGCCAGACAAGAGCCGGACTTCGACTTCAGCGAGGTCAGCACTGCCGGGCACGAGGTGCCAGCCGAGCTGGGCGCTGAGGCGAAGGAGCCTGGAAGCTTCGAGGTGCTCGATAGCTCCAAGGACGACACACCTTGGGGCGCCGAGACAACCTCTCAGACCATACGGGATCAGCCGCCAGGGTCTGGGGGAGAGCCTGGCGAAGACGTCGAGGACGTCAAGGACGTCGAGGACGTCGAGGACGTCAAGGACGTCGAGGACGTCAAGGACGTCGAGGACGTCGAGGACATCGAGGACGTCGATATCATCGACATCATCGAGGAGGATGACATCCAGGAGGCGCCACCCCCCGCGGGAGTCGCCAGCGCGCCTCCCCCCTCAGGCGTCGTCACGCACGAAAAAACCACGGGGCTCGCGACAGCCGAAGACGACGCGTTTGTCGCCGAAGACGACCACACCTTCGTCGCCAAGGACGCCCCCCAGACCGCGCAACCGATCGCGCTCGAGGTCGAGGCGGATCCGCCAGCGGTCGATCCCTTCGGCGATCTCGTGGCTGACCTCGAACGCGAGTTCGAAGACGCCTCCTTCGGCTTCGACGAGGACGGCTTCGGCGGGGAGGCGACCCGCGTCACCGCCTCGCCCCTCGCGCCCCAAGAAGCGATCGACACCCCCTCACCGGAGGCAGGCCAGCGCTCTCCCCCCCCCAACGAGTCCTCGCTCGCCGATGACGACACGGGCTTCGACGGCGAGGGCGAGGTGACCTTCGTCTCCAGCGAGCCTCCCTTCGCGCCAGCGCCCCCCAGCGCGGAGGTTGCGCTCGGGGCCGGCGCCAACCTGCAAGATGAGGTCTTCGACGCCCTCTCTCGTCCGCCGACGATCCCACCACCTTCGGCTGCAGCGAGCGACGGTCAGCGAGAGCCGATGCCAACCGAAGAGAGCGAAAAAGGCGACGAGCGGGAAAAGCACAAGGGCAGCGGGCTCTTTCGTCGCCTCTTCGGCAAGAGGTAAGGCCACGCCGCTCACCACGCCGCCCATCACACCGCCACGTCGCGCCCCGCCGCCCACGGCAGGCGACGGGGGTCGGTTGACGCCCGTGCGCCCCATTGCTAGTTTGCCGTGCCTTTGGCGCTCACCCGCCAGCGAGGAAACGACATGATCGACCGACCTTGCGTTATCGGCAGCGACGTCACCATCCGGGGAACCCTCGGGGGCGACGAAGACCTCGAAGTTCAAGGCAGAATCGAGGGTTCAGTCGCGATCTCCAGGCATCTCGTGGTCGCGCCCTCGGGCGCCCTGGAGGCCGAGCTCGACGTGGCCAACATCACCATCAACGGTTCGGTGCGCGGCAACACACGGGCGTCCGGCCTGGCGATCATCGGCGCTGGTGCCCAGGTCCTCGGCGACATCGAGGCGCCCCGCGTCGTGATCGAAGACGGGGCGCGCTTCAAGGGGCGAATCGAGATGGACTTCGATCTCCCCGCGAACGTCGAGGGCTAAGGTCTGACGCCTCTCAGGCTATCCTCTGACTTCAACAACGTTACGCCGGCCAAGAGCAGGAGCGACACACTATGGCGAACACGATCATCGGCAGCTCGATCGTCATCGACGGCGAGATCTCAGGTGACGAAGACCTCGTGATCCTCGGCACCGTCAAGGGACGGATCACCCTCAAGGACAACCTGCAGGTCGAACGCTCCGGCGTGGTCGAGGCCGACATCGAGAGCGCCACGGTAACGATTGGCGGTCAGGTGACTGGCAACATCCACGCTACCGATCGGGTCGAGCTGGCCGCCGAGGGGCGGATGGTCGGCGACATCAAGTCCCCACGCATCCTGATCGCCGATGGTGCCACCTTCAAGGGCAACATCGACATGGACGTGTCCTAGCGACCTCGACAGCAGCGACCTCAGCGGGAGAGCCCCATGAACGATGAAAACGGCACCGTAATCGGCGCCCAGACCCGCGTCGCCGGCCACCTCCGCGGCGACGAAGACTTGACCGTCCACGGGCGCGTCGACGGTAACATCCATAGCGGTCGTGGCCTGACCGTAGAGGCGTCTGGTGTCGTCGTCGCCGAGACCGTGGAGGTCGGCAGCGCGATCGTCCACGGCACGGTGGTCGGCAGCATCACCGCCAGCGAGCTGGTCCACATCTGCGAGGGCGGCCGCGTGGTCGGAGACCTGCAAGCTCCTCGTGTGATCCTCGCCGAGGGCGCCCTCTTCCGCGGCATGATCGACATGGGCCCCGTCGAAGAGGGGTTAGAAGAGCTGCTCGGCGCGACCACCATGCCCGCGCCGACGCCCGCTCAACGTCCGACGCGCCCAGCGCGCCCGCAGCGAGCGGGAGCGGAGAAGCTCGACGAGCCGCCGACCAAGCCTCTGCGCCCGGCGCCGCGAAAAGCAGCGCGACCTCCACGCCGGATCGAGAAGGCTCCCACGCCGCAAGCCCGCAGGCCCGCGGCGCGCAGCAACGCCCTCGAGAAGGCGGCCAGCGCGGCGGCGCAGGCGGTGGCGCGCGCGGTGAAACAAGACCCTCCGCAGGCCAAGCGAGCGCGCGACAAGGGCGCCAGCACGAAGGCGACGCCCAAAAAGAAGAGCACCAAGCAGAGCGCACCCAAGCCACCGACCACCGCCGGCCGTAAGACCCGCGCCAAGCGCAAGTCCTGACGATGAGACGTGGCGTCAGCGCGGTCGCGGTCGCGGCGACGACAGCGAGCGCCGCGATCCTCGCGGTCATCGGCCTGACGGGATGTCCGCCGGCCTCCGTCGGCCCGGTCGACCTCGCCAAACCGACCCGCTCCTTCAGAGCGCGCGACTACGAGCGCGAGCTCGATCGCTGGACCCGCTACGGCTCCTATCTGCGCCAGCTGGACACCACCTTACGGCTCTACGCCACCTGGCGCGGGCCGCGCTACGACGCAGCCTATATCGCCAAGCGCCAGAAGATGTTCGGGCTCCCTCAGCGCGACGTCGACGCCCTGCGACGCGAGCGCGAGACCAGCCGCGCCAAGGCGCTGACCTTCGTGCTGGTCGCGGCGACTCATGACATCAGCTGGAACGACTTCGACCGACGCCCATCTCATTGGCGCCTCTCGCTGCGAAACGATCGGGGCGAGCAGGTCGCGCCGATCAGCGTCAAGCAGCATCGTCGCACCACCGCGACCGACATCGCCTTCTTCCCGCACCTGCGGAAGCTCTTCCACACGCGCTACACCGTGCGCTTCCCACGCGCCATCTTGGGGGGCAAGCCGCTCATCGACAGCTCGACGACGTCGCTGACGCTCCGCGCGAGCGGCGCCCTCGGGAAGGTCGAGCTGACCTGGAAGCTGCGCAGGTAGCGCGTTGACGACGACCAGGCCGATCGCCCTCGAAATCGCGTAGCCTCGCTCGATCAACAGGCTGCTATGCTACGGTAGGGGCCTCGACCACATCACATCACGACGGACGACGCATGATTCGGCTAGAGGTAGTGCAAGGCCAAGACAAGGGCATGACCTTCGAGACAGAGGAGCCACAGGTCCTGATCGGCCGCGCCGACAACGCCAGCTTCCTGCTCTCGGATAGCCACCTCTCGGGCGAGCACGGGCTGATCTTTCGCGACCAAGATCACTACGTCTACCGCGACCTGCGCTCGACCAACGGCTCAATGCTCCTCCGCGGGCAGAAGCGCGTGCTCCTCGACGGCAGCGACCGCTGGGAGACGACGCTCCGCGACGGCGATCGGCTGCTCCTTGGCGACGCGACCTCGCCGGTGATCGTGCTCTGTAAGCTCCAGCTCGAGACGGGCGAGGAGAAGGAGCCGAAGCTGATCGCCCGCCGTGAGCGTGAGGACCTCGACGCGGTGGCCGACAAGGTCGAGCAGAGCCCGGACATGCCCGGGCTTCATCGCGCCTTCAAGGCCTTCGGCAACGGCCTCGAGCTCGAGGGCGTCCTCGACGCGGTGGCCACCGCGGTCTTCGAGCTGATCTCCCGCGCCACCCACCTCTCGATCCTCCTCGCCGACGGGGAGGAGAAGGAGCGCTTCACCCCGATCCTCGCGCGCTCCCGCGAAGGCAGCGAGGGCTCCGTTCCGGTGATGATGAGCCGCGCCGTGCTCCGCCGGGTGCTCAAGGAGCGCGCCGCCGTGCTCGCCGCCGACGCCGTAGAAGACCTCGGCTCCTCCGAGAGCATCATGGCCGCGAACATCCGCTCGACCATCGGCGTGCCGCTCTGGCGCGGCGACGTGATCATCGGCGTGATCGAGATCGACAACCGCGCGAGCTCGGGGATGTTCGCCGAGCGCGATCTGGACCTGCTCCTGGTGCTCGGCCAGCAGGCGGCGCTGGCGATCGACAACGCCCAGCTCTACTCCCAGCTCCAGCTCGCGCAGGAGCGCGTGGAGGGCGAAAACAGCTACCTCAAGCGCAAATCTCAGCCTATCAGCTTCGACCACATCATCGGCGAGGCCGCGTCGATGAAGGAGATCTTTCGTGCCCTCGAGCGCGTGATCGACACCCGCGCCACGGTCTGCATCTTTGGCGAGACAGGCACAGGCAAGGAGCTGGTCGCCAGCGCGATCCACCACCAGGGGCGCCGCCGCGAGAAGATGTTCGTGGCCCAAAACTGCGCTGCCCTGCCCGAGAACCTGCTCGAGAGCGAGCTCTTTGGCCACAAGAAGGGCTCCTTCACCGGGGCCGACCACGACAAAAAGGGGCTGTTCGAGATCGCCGACGGCGGCACGCTCTTCCTCGACGAGATCGGCGAGATGCCGATGACCCTGCAGGCCAAGCTCCTGCGCGTGCTCCAAGAGGGTGAGGTCCGCCCCGTAGGCGCCGCGCGGCCCAAGCAGGTCGACGTGCGGATCATCTGCGCGACCAACCGCACCCTCGACAAAGAGGTCGAGGAGGGGCGCTTTCGGCAAGACCTCTACTACCGGCTGATGGTCTTCCCGATCACCCTGCCCCCGCTGCGCGAGCGCCGCGACGACATCCCGCTCTTGGTGCAGCATTTCCTCAAGCGCTACACCCAGGAGATGCGTAAGGCCGTCGGCAGCGTGAGCCAGGAGGCGCTGAACCACCTCTCGAGCTACCAATGGCCAGGCAACATCCGCGAGCTCGAAAACGAGGTGCAGCGGCTGGTGATCCAGGTCGACGAAGGCGCGATCGTGCAGGCTGAGCACCTCTCGCCGCATATCCGTAAGATCGAGGGCATGGTCGAGCGCATCGCGCCGAAAAAAGGCACGCTGAAAGAGATGATGGAGAGCGTCGAGCGCTGGATCCTCACCGAGGCGCTGAAAGACCACGGCAACAACAAGACGCAGACCGCCGCGACGCTGGGGATCACCCGCGAGGGGCTGCATAAGAAGCTCTCCAAGTACGGGATCTGAGCGCCAGGTAGCTATCGGGCCTGCTCCCGTAATAACGGTGACCCACCCGTGTAGCCGCTGCAGAGGGCCGCGCCCGCAGCGTGGAGGTCATCGATGAGAAACAGCCCGAGAGAGATCGCCGTCACCCTGGCCGATGCCCTGCTCGCTGACATCGATCGCGCCGAGCGCTCGGCGCGGATCAACCGCGGCGCCAAGAGCGTCGGCGACGCGATCGAAGGCGCCCGAGCCGTGGGTAGCGCGCTGCTCCTCGGCGCTGTCGCCCTCTTCGGCCTCGCGACCCTCGTCCCCTTCTGGCTCGCCGTAACCCTGGTGCTGCTCGCCGAGGGGGCGGCGCTCGCGCTCTGGATCAACCTGCGCATGGGTCGCCGCCGCAAGAAGGCGCGCCTCGACCTCGCCGACGACACCGACCGGCTCGGCCTTGACGCCAACGTGACCCAGCTGAACTCGTTGCTTGCCGACCTGCGAGCCGAGGGCCTCGAGCTGCCGCAGCTCGAGCTCCTCCACGGCAACGTCGAGCGCCTCCGCCGTGATGTCCAAGACCTCCGCGCGCGGCTGATCGCCGCCGGCTGAGCCGCCTGCGGGGCCAAAGAGAAGATCGGCGGCGTCTCGACGTACAACGCGGTGATGGGCCACGACGGGAAGAGACAGCGCCAACCAAGGCAGACCGCCACCTCGCACTCACGTTGCTCTGCGCGGCGGCACTCGTCGGTAGGCTCTATCTCCTCGGCGACTCCGAGGCCGCGATTCCAAGAGCGCAGGCAGCTCGTCGCTGTGCGCAGCCCGCGCTCCACCTGCACAAGGGCGAGGCAGCAACGACGACCGATCACGACCGGTCACAGAGGCCAGACGAGGGCTTGGCGACCGATCGCGATCGGTCGCAGAGGCCAGACGAGGGGTTGACGACCGATCGCGATCGGTCGTCAGACGCGACCAAGGCGCCTGCAGCGCCGTCGCTGCCTCAGCGAGCCCACCTCCCGACTCTGCGTCGGCTCTCAATCCCTCGACAGAGCCGTGATCACCTGCTGCGCTGCCGTGTCGCTCCCCCTCCCAGGGCCTCTCGGGGCCTTGTAGGGGACCTCGATCACTCCGCACGAGGCCTTCAGGCGTCGTCAGTCGGCTCTCGATCCCTCGACAGAGCCGTGATCACCTGCTGCGCTGCCGTTCGCTTCTTCTCTTAGGGCCTCTCGGGGCCTTGTAGGGGACCTCGACCGCTCCGCACGAGGCCTTCGGGCGTCGTCACCGGCATCTCGAGCCTCGTCGATAACCCACGAGGCCTCTGTCGGGCTCGCCGTCACCTCAGACAGCTCCCCAACGCGCTGAGGTCGTCCCATAGAGACCCGCGCCGATATAGGCGGGGCGACGACGACGCGGGTGGAGCGGACTACGCGGGCTCCTCGAGCGCGCGGCTCGAGGCCTCGGCCCAGCCGATCGCCTCGAGGTAGGCGTCGCGCAAGGTCGAGAGCCGGATCCCCTCGCGCTTCGCGATCGCGGCCAGGCGGCGGTCCTGCCCGCGCTCGTAGGCCAGCGTCCAGGCGAGCGCGCGGCCCATCGGGCCCGCGTTTTCTAGCAACGCCGCCACCAGCGGCTCGGCGAGCGGGAGGGGCTCTAGGAGCTCCTCCATCGGCTGACAGAGCAGCGCCTCGAGCGCAGAAAAGAGGCCCACGGTGAAAAAGGAGTCTGCCTCGTCGCCACGCCCCAGGCGGCGCGCGAGGGTCTCGCACATCCTGCCGCGGACCATCGCCGTCCGCATCAGCTCGCATTCGCCCTGACCGAGCTCGGCGAAGGCGATCAAGCTGACCCAGCTGATGATCCGCTGGCGGCCGAGCATCACCACCGCCCGCTGCACCGACTCGACCTTGCGCGCGAGCCCCATCGCAGCCGAGTTGACCGCTCGAAGCAGCTTGTAGGAGAGCGACACGTCCTGGCCGACCAGGCGCTCGATCTCGTTGACGTCGGTGGACGGCTCTTGGAGCTTGGCCAGCAGCCGCAGCGCCGCGAGCTTGTTGCTGCGCATCCGCCGCCCGCCGAGCACCTTCGGCTTCGAGAAGAAATAGCCCTGGAAGAGATCGAAGCCGGCCTCACGGCAGCGGTGATACTCCTGCTCCGTCTCGACCTTCTCGGCCAGCAGGGTCGGCACCCGGCCGTGCAGCAGCTCGACGTGTTCGTTGAGCTGCGCCTCGTCGAGGGCTCGGAGGTCGACCTTTACGATCTCGCTGAGGTCGAGCAGCGGCTCCTTCGCGGGGTGGTAGATGAAGTCGTCGAGGGCCACGCGGTAGCCCTGCTCGCGGAGCCGACGGACGGCAGCGATGAGCTCGGCGTCGACCTCGAGATCTTCGAGGATCTCGAGCACGACCCGATCGGCAGGCAGCTGCGAGGCGAGCCCTTCGACCAGGAAAGGGCGCGTCATGTTGATGAACACAGGATGCTCGCCGGCGACGTCGTGGATCCCGATGCTGATGAAGGTGTTGAGGATGACCTGGGAGGTCGCGGCGTCTCCGTCGAAGAACGACGCCTGGGGGGCATCCGCTGCCCCGCGGAAGAGCAGCTCGTAGGCGACGACCTGCCGATCGCGATCAAAGATCGGCTGGCGCCCGACGTAGACCGCCAGCGCCTCACAGCGAGCTGGCTCCCCTCCTGGCTCCCCCACTTGCGCCAACCCTTCAGCAGTGTTCATCCCCCACCTCATCGACGACGGGGTATCGGAGTTGAGCGGCGCCTCAGGGTCCGCTTTGGGGGCAAAACAATGGCGGTGACGCTGCGCTCAGGCGGTGGCGCTGCGCTCAGGCGGTGGCGCTGCGCTCAGGCGGTGGCGCTGCGGTCAGGCGGTGGCGCTGCGGTCAGGCCGCCGAGCGCTCCGCGAGCGCCCGACGCGCGGGGTGCCCTGCTTCGCCAACCAGCGGCGTCTGCTTGGGGGCGATGACGCCGTCGGGGAAGAAGTCGCCGAGGCTGGGGCGCTCACAGTAGCTGAGTCGCTCGGCCACGACCCTGGCCTTCGAGAGCTCGAGGGTCACGCCCTGCGCCGCCAGATCGCCAACCAGACGATGCCCGACGGCCTCGAGCCGCTGCAGCGTCGAGAGGTAGGCGCCGCGCCAGATCGCCAGCGCGGGGCGGTGGTCGAAGGGGCTGACGGAGAGCAGCTCGCGCAGCGAGTTCTGCGGGACGATCGTATAGGAGCTGACCTGTGGATAGCGCCGCAGCATCCAATCGCGGGTGTTGGCGTAGCGCGTCCAGGTCATGGTGCGGATGTTCTGATCGGCGTTGTAGAGCGCCCCACGGCGTCTGGAGTAGCCGCGCTCACGCGCGACGTAGGGGACGAAGGGGTCGACGGTGAGCACGAAGCTAGCGCCGCGGCGCATCGCCTCGACGAAGTTCGAGGTGCGCGTCACCGCCCCATCCTCGTAGAAGCGGCCATCAATCTCCACCGACGAGAACGCGGGGTTGATCGCCGCGGAGGCCTCCACGGCGCGGCTGATCGGCACGTCATCGTAGCCCTCGCTGCCGAAGAGCACATGCTTGCGCCGATCCTGGTCGGTCGCGCCGAGGAAGAGCTGAGCGGGGAGCTGGCGAAAGTCGTTGGTCGCCCCGGGCTGGCTGAAGGCCTTGGAGATCGGGTCGCCGAGGACGTTGGTCGAGAAGGGCGCGCCGACCATATCGGAGTAGTCGAGCAGCAGCGTGTCAAGGGAAGGCATCCTTCCACGACCGAGGCTGCGCAAGGTCGCGAGGGTCGCGCGCAGCGCGTAGCGCCCTCGCCGCCAGAGCTCGGCGACGTCGAGGTTCTTCAGCCGAAAGAGGCGCATGTCGATCGGGTCGAGGCGCGAGGGGATGCCGACCATCGCGGCCATGACCTCGTCGACCGAGTAGCCCACCGCGAGGAAGCTCGAGACCACCGCCCCGGCGCTGATGCCGAAGTACATGTCGAAGGTGTTCAGCGCGTTGGCCGAGAGGCAGTCGTCGAGGCACTTCAGCGCGCCGAGCTCGAAGTAGATCCCGGTGATGCCACCGGAGGCGAGACAGAGCGCGCGGCGGCGATCTCGGGGCTTGTCGAGCAGCTGCCGACCACGCTCGAGCACGCGGCTCGCGAAGGGCGGATCCGTGGGGTGGCAGGTCATCCCGACACGGCAGGTCTGGCGCAGCACAGACGAGACCCCGCGACCGCCGATCTCGATGATCGCCTGATCGACCTGCCCCTCGTCGAAGCCGGCGACCAAGAGCAGCACTCGGTCGAGGGCGTAGCGCTCCTCGACGTTCTCCACCGTGTCGAGGGCCACCAAGAGCTCGATGATGTCTTGCTTCTGTTGTGTGAAGCAGGCGCCGTCACCGGCGCAACGGAGGTCGAGCACGATCAGGTTGACGTAGCTCTGGCGCAAGGTCTCGAGGCAGTCTGCGACGCCGAACGCCGGCACCCAGGTCCACTCTTGCCCGCCAGCGTCGACAGTGTTCGGCTCCCCCTCCACCGCCGGCATCGCCTCGAGCAGCGCCTGAAACTGCTGACGCGAGGGACCAACATAGAGGATGTGCTTATGAGAGGAGTCTTGAGGAGCCATAGGGGCGATCGGAGCGAGTACATCGGGATCCATGTGACAACTCTATCGCTCTTACGCGGCCGATCCCAGCCAAAGCGCGTCGAAGCGCCTCAAAGCACCTCAAAGCACGCCAAGGCACGCCAAAGCGCGTCAAGGATCGCGTCAACGCCGCGCGATCCGGGTCGTCCAGCTGATCACCACGCGGGGGACCAGCGGCCGATCGCCGAGGCCGATCGACTGGGCGCTCATCCAGAAGAGCGTCGGCCGACGTCCCACGAGCCGAGGGATTCGCCAGATCAGGGGCGTGGCCAGCGAGCGCAGGGTCGCCACGGAGAGCAGGGGCGACGCCTCCGGCAAGGGCACCACGACCAGCTGAAGACCGCCCGCGCCGACGCCCCGACGGCCTGGCGCTCGGCGAACGCAGGCGATGGCGCCCCCATCGCGGCGCCACACCGGAGGGCCGATGATCGCGCCGGCGACGACGAGGCGGCCGTCGAGCTCGAGCCCTTTTGTTGCGACACGCGCCATGTGGCGGCGATCGGGCGAGCGCAGGGCGCCGCGAGCGCTGCCGAGCTTGCCCTCGAGCACGGCCGATCCCTTGCGCTTGCTCCTCGACCGGGCATCCGCGACAGAGGCGCCGAGGCAGAGCGGCAACGCCAGCGCGCAGCTCGCCACCAGCAGTGGCCATTGAGGCTCCAGGCGGGCTCGGCGCTGTCGATCGACGCTCATGAGCCCATTACGGGGGGCGACGACCCTCGGGGCAAGTTTTTCGCCGCGCAGCACGAAAGGCGCAGGCTGGAGGGGCTCGTTACACGGGCTGGCGGGCTCGCGACACAGGCTGGCGGGGCTCGTCACACAGGCTGGCGGGGCTCGTCACACCCGCTGGCGGGGCTCGTTGCCTCCGCCGCGTGTTCCAGGCTATCCTGTCGCCGCAAAAGGTTGATTCTCTTTGGGAGCACTCCTACACATTCGGGACCGAGCCGGGTGCTGAGCTGCTGAGCCGATGTCGTCGCCGAAGACATGAGCCATGCGGGTGGTACGGCGAGCTCTCCGAGGCCTAGAAAGCGGCCGGCGGCGCTGTGCTCGGCGACGAGACGAATCGGTGGGGGTGCTCTTAGGCAAGGTGCATCAGTTCATCGAGCGCGTCGACCTGCTTGAACGCGCGCGGATGACGCGAGGCGATGGATGAAGAAGCGCAGCACGATCGGCCGAGAGAGCTTCGCTGCGCTTGAGACGGTCACGGTGTCGACCCTCGACGCCCCCAAGCGGGTCTTCGACCTCACCACCGGCCTGCCCTCGTTGACGACCCTCTTCGCCGACCTCCGCTCGGTGATCGACCCCTACGAGGGCACGACGATCTTCTACGTCCACCTCTCATCCAACCCAATCATCGAGGAGCGCTACGGCTGGGAGGCCCTCGAAGCCTATCTCGAGCTGGTGCATAACTACCTCGGGCGCCTCTCGCAGGACGTGCGCCGCGAGCGCGAGCATTGCCATATCGCCCGCGCCTTCGCCGACGACTACGTCGCCCTGATGCCCCGCCGGGAGGACGACGAGGCGCTCTCGTCTCGTATCGTCGACGAGATGAACCGCCACATCGCGGCCGTCGACACAGACCTGGCGGCGCTCAACGAGGTCTACGTCGGCAGAGCGCACGTCAAGCCCTTCCCCAAGATCCACCCCGAGCGGCTGCTCTACCGCGGCATCCAGCAGGCCCAGACCGAGGCGACGGACGTGGGGCGCCAGAAGCTCTCGGCGCAAGTGCGGGTGCTCGACGGCTGCCTGGCGGCGCCGCAGAAGCGCTTCAGCATCGTCTATCAGCCGCTGGTGCGCCTCGACGACCTGTCGATCTTCGCCTACGAGGCCCTGGCCCGCTGCAGCCACGAGAAGCTGCGTAACCCTCATGTGCTCTTCAACGTCGCCGAGCAGAGCGACAGGGTCTGGCCGCTCTCACGGCGGCTGCGCAAGCTGGCCATGACGCCCGAGGTCGAGCTCCCCAGCGGCGCCCTGCTCTTCGTCAACCTGCACCCCTCGGACTTTGCGGATCCAAAGCTCCTGGCCCCCGAAGCCCACGTGCTGGCGCTCGCCGACCGCCTGGTCCTCGAGGTCACCGAGCGCGCCGCCATCGGCGACTTCGACACCTTCCGCGCCAACATCGACAAGCTGCGGGCCCTCGGCTTGCGGATCGCGATCGACGATCTGGGCTCAGGCTACGCCGCGCTGTCGGCGGCAGCCGAGCTCGATCCGGAGTTCATCAAGTTCGACATGACGCTGATCCGAGACATCGATCAGAGCCCGATCCGGCAGAACCTGGTGCGCAACATGGTCGCCTTCGCCGTCGAGGCCGGGGCCGAGGTGGTCGCGGAGGGCGTGGAGACGGAGGCCGAGCTGAACACGATACGCGACCTGGGCTGCCATCATGTCCAGGGCTACCTGCTCGCGCGCCCTGCCCTACCTTTCGTCACCGAGCTCACGCTCCCCTCTCCGAGCGCTGGCCAGGAGGCCCCCGCGGGCTCTTAGTGAGGCAACCTTGAAAGCAGTAACGGACGTCCTCTACCTCTATTCGCCGCAGCGCCGGGAGAAGCTGCACAACGAGCTGTCCAGCGCGGGAGGTCAGAAGACCCGCGGCCCCCAGGGTGACGACTGCGTCGTGCTGCAAGACGGCGCCAAGACGATACGCTTTCTGCTCGTCGACAGCATCGAGCACGCGCTGAAGCTGCTCACCGACCACTACTTCAGCTTCGTCGTGGTCGACGCGAGGCTCTGTCCGGACTGCGGCTGCGGCGCCGACTGCGCCCCGCTGTCGATCCAGTTCATGAACCGGATCCACTACTCCGCGGATCCGGACAAGCGCTACCCCCTGTCACGGATCATCGCCGTGGTGCGCGACGACGCGAAGCTCGCCAAGCACGCCTTCGAGCTCGGCAAGCTGCGTATCGGCGGGTTCGTCTGCGAGCCCTTCTCCGGCGCCCTGGCCGAGCTGATGGAGTCGCTCTACGACCCGGACCCGGGCAAGACCGCGATGTGCCTCTCGGGCGGCGGCATCGAGGGCTTCCTCTTCGAGCTGGGCGTGATGATGGGCATCAACGCCCACCTGCAGTCGAAGTCCGTCACCGACTTCCAGATCTTCTGCGGCATCAGCGCCGGAGCGATCCTCTCATCGCTGCTGGCCAACCTCAGCGAGCCCGAAGAGATCGTCGACAAGCTCTTCAACCCCAACAGCGGGGCCAAAGAGGACGTGCTTACGCCAAGCCATATCTTCGACTTCAACATCGGCGAGTACCTCGGCCGGCTCTGGGAGCTCAGCCGCAACGTGTCTGTGCTCTCGGGCTCCGAGCTGATCTCGACGTTGCTGCGGTCGGTGCCGATCGGCTTCTTCCGCGGCGAGTCGCTGCACGACTTCCTCCAACGCCACCTCACGATGGAGGGACGCACCAACGACTTCCGTAAGCTCCAGCGCGAGCTCTACATCGGCGCCACCGATCAGGACCGCTCGACCCACGTCGTCTTCGGCGACGGCCAATGGCGCGACGTGCCCATCTCCCGCGCCGTGCGCGCCTCCTACGCGCTCACGCCCTTCTTCGAGCCGGCGCTGATCGAGGACCGCTACTTCGTCGACGGGCAGTACACGCGCACCTCGAACTTCCACGTGGCCGTAGAGCGTGGCGCCAAGCTGGTGATCGTGGTCAACCCGCTGGTGCCGATCCGCGTCGAGGGCACGGGCTACGTCCGCAAGAAAGGCGGCGTCTTCGGCGGCCTGCAAGCGCTGAAGGCGGTGATCCACACCCGCTTTCTCCACGCCTTTCAGGCGGCCATCGACGCCTACCCGGAGGTCGACTTCGTGCTCTTCGAGCCCGAGGGCGATCTCGTGCGGCTGATGGGCGGCTCCCCCATGAAGTACAACCTGCGCACGGAGATCGTCAACGTCGCCTACCGCTTCGCCGTCCAGCGCATCCAGCGCGACTTCGAGGTGCTCCGCGGCACCTTCGAGCGCCACGGCTTCCGCCTGCAGCGCCACCCCAGGCTGCGCGCCAAGCACGCCGCGTTTTTCTAAAAGCCCCCCACAGCTGCCTCCCGTCGCCGCGGACAGCCCTGCCGGCCGCTTCCGAGGCCTCAGGACGTTCGGCATACCACCAGCTGATTGGGAGCTCGAGGGTGAGGGGGGAGACGCTCTCAACGCACATCTACATGAAGGGTCGCTGCGGGCAACGTCGCGACGGGCAGGGTCGCTGCGGGCAGGGTCGCTGCGGGCAGGGTCGCTGCGGGCAGGGTCGCTGCGGGCAGGGTCGCTGCGGGCAGGGTCGCTACTTGCAGGTGTCGTTGGTGCCCAGCGGGTTGTAGTTGCACCCCTTGGCGCAGACCTTCTTCACCGGCGCCCCACCCTCACAGCGGTAGATCGTGCCGCTCTTGCAGGTCCAGAGCTGCTGCCCCTTGTAGGCCGATTTGTAGCAGCTCCAGCTTGGCGCGGCGGTCTTGCCCTCGCTCGAGGAGGAGGGCTTCTGGCAGATGTCGACCGTGAAGTAGGCGCCATAGTTTGCGCCGACGTCCCGGGCGCAGACCAGCCCAGGCTTGCACTCGGCGTCGCTGTCACAGTCGCCCTCGCCGTCTTCGCAGGGGCAAGCCGCGCTGCAGAAGGTCCAGCCGTAGACCGGACCAGAGTGACAGCTCGGCGCCGGCCTGGGCGGCGGCGGCGGCCCGGGCTGCGAGCCCGAGTTGCCGGGGTTGGTGTTGGCCTTGGCGTGGACCCAGCCGGCGACGTCCCAGCTGCCCCAGCGAGTGTGCACCCAGCCGTTGGCGTAGCCTAGCGTGGCCTTGCCGTTGCCCTTGACGTTCTGCTCGATGATGTCGATGGCGTCGGCGCGCACCGCGACAACCAGCGCGACGTGGCCCCAGGTGCCCGTCGTCCAGACGATCATGTCGCCCGGCGTGGGGGGATGGGCGGCGTCGCCGTTATAGTAGACGTCAGTGCTATCTTTCGGGGCGTTGGCGAGCAGGTCCTTGGCGTTGCCGTACCAGCGCAGGCCCCATTTGCTCTTGAAGTAGCGCTGCACAAGCTCGACGCATTGGTACTGGTAGCCGGTGGAGGTCGTACCGCCACATGAGTAGCCGGTGCCCGTGCTCGGCCCGTTGGAGTAGGCGGCGACACCGTCGAAGGTCGCGAGCACCGTATGGCAAGGGGGCATCGACGAGTACGTCCCAAAGCCCTCCCCGGAGGGGTTGACGATCTGCGGGCCGACCGTGTCTTGGGTCTGGCTCGGATCCTCGACGAGGCCGCCCTCCAGCGCTCCGAGGCCGCAGGCTCCAATAAGGAGGGTCAACAGCGCCAGGCCAACAAGCTCTTTGGTGTTTTTCCGCATACCCACGTCCTTGGCAAACGGCATACCAAGGCAGCGCAGACCTGCTTTCGAGGGGTTTTGGCGCGAGCGTGGACAGCTCGCGATGCTCCAGCGCTGACGTTTGTGAGCAGCCGGAGAGACCTACCCCCAGGGCCAAAGTAGGTGGATCTGCGCCAAGGTCACACACCTCGGCGTCAGCCACCGTGCTAAGATGGGAGCGATGGAAAACGACAAGCCAGCCAAGACAGCCCCAGCCGAGACAGCCCTCCCGTCGCCGCGCTGGTCTGCGACATCACAGCGGTTGTCGCTCGTCGGTTGCGTGCGACCAGCGGGCGCCCTTTTCGCTCCTACGCTGTGATGCCGCATCCTTCGCGCAGCTCGGTCCGGTCAGCGGATCAGCGCTCTAGCGGCTCACAGGCAGATCCGTGAGCACGAAGACCGACGTCGTCTGACAGCGCCCGGTCCGCGGATCGGGCTTCGGCGACGGTGGACAATAGGGCGGTCTGCTCTGACGACCGAGGCGCCGGAAGGCGAGGTGAACATGCGGAGGGCGGCGCTCGACCTTCAGGTAGACACGACGGCGCATCGTCCGGGCGGCGCGGCGTAGGGCGCGGCGATCACGGCGGGAGACGCCGATGCTGCGCAGGTCGACGGCGCCGGCCTTGAGGTGCTGCGAGATGTACACCCCACGGCAGACCTGCCCCTCGATCACCCGCTGCATGCGCTTGATCACCGCCCAAGCGGGCTCCCGAGCGCGGCGGCCTGAACGGAAGGCACGAACGATCTCGCGCGCGGCGCGCTTCTGCCCATAGAGCCGAAGCAGCCGCGCACCGAGCACCGCCTTGATGAACATCGCGCGCGCCTGCCGGTAGGGACCGCGGGTGCCGCTGGTCACGAGGTAGCGGCGACGAGCGCCGTAGTCGCGAGCGCGCTGCGTGAGGTCATAGAGGGCGAGCTCGACTCTCGGCGAGAGGGAGTGGGCCTCGCCCAGCTGATAGGGCAGCAGCCGTGCCACCAGCCGCAAGAGGCGCCGCTGCGCGCGGGCGAGGGCCGCGTCTCCTGCGCTGCGGACCCGCGAGAGGGCCTGCTCCAGGGCGCGGTAGGCGAGCGGCGCGCAGCGATGGAAGCGCGCCTCGACGTCGCGACGAAGCTGGTCGTCACCCATCGCGACCCAGACGACGTGACGCCAGGAGCGATCGACGCCGCGCTGCACCAGGCGAACGCTGGTGGCGAGGGTGATGCCGTCGGGGCAGCTCGGGCAGGCGACAGGCCAGCTCGCTCCCGCCTCGACTCGAAGCAGCCGCGGGCACGCCGCGTGGCGCCCGCTCGCCGCCTCGACAGACCGGCCGAGCGGCGAGGCGAGCACCAACGAAGCGAGAGCGACGACGCGTCCGGACGACACCCTCCACACCTACCACGCCCGCGCTAGCGCGGGCTCGTTTTTGCGCTATCGCAATACTCGGCGACCTGGGGCTCGCGCGACGATGAAGACCCAGGACGGATCCGGCCATGATGGAAGCCCCATGATGGCTGCAACCATGATGAAGACATCCATGGATAGTCTGATGGATAGTCTGATGGATAGTCTGATGGATAGTCTGATGGATAGTCTCTGATGGATAGTCTGACATGATCGATGTTCAGGGGTCTGGGCGCGATGACGTCCCGCTCGCCGCAGAGCGATACGCCAAGGTGATGAGCTTGGCGGAGCTGCAAGAGGGGAGGCCGCGCTTGATCGAGGTCGAGGGCCGCGAGCTCGCGCTCTACCGCGTCGGCGATGAGGTCTACGCGACCGACGACGCTTGCCCCCACGCCGACGGCCCGCTGAGCGAGGGCGATCAGACCGGCAGCACCATCACCTGCCCTTATCACGCCTGGGACTTCTGCGTGACGACAGGCGCCTGCCTCAATACCGACGGCCCCAGGGTCAAGACCTACGCCTGTCGGATCATCAACGGGCAGGTCGAGGTCGCGCTGTAGTCGAGGCGCTGCTACCTCGTCGCGGCAGAGAGGCAGGGGTGGGCCTTCGGCGGCGGGCCCGCCACGGCGCGGCCACGGCGCCAGATCACCGGGATCTCTCGCCAGAGATCCCTGAGCAGCGGACAATAGCGTCGTCCCAGCGCGTCCAGCGGGAGGCTCATCGAGCGTCCTAGCTCGCTGATCGCGTGGAGCCGATCGCCATCGAGGAGCAGGTGGGCGACCGGCCCATGGAGCCATCGGCCAAAGAGCCGCTCGCCGCCCTTGCGATCCCAGACACCGACGAAGCCGTTGGCGAAGCCGACCACGAGCGTGCTTCGAGGGCCCTGCAGCAGAACGCGCACCGCGCTCGAGGGGGCTCCCTCCGCGGCGAAGCGCCCCGCCCCACGCCGCTCTCCCGGACGATGCAGCTCCACCGTGCCGTCGCGGTAGCCGACGGCGATCTGAGCGCCGACGCTGGCCAGCGCTGTCGGCCCCGCCATGACACGGCCGCTCCCTGCGTCGAGCTTGGAGGGCGCGCGCAGACGCACGAGCTGACGGCGGCCGCCCCGCTCGTAAAACGCCAGGATCGCGCCGTTGGCGGCGACCCAGAGGCCGGCATGCGGTTGACGCCGCTGGTAGGTCATCGCCGTCACGCCCGCTGCGACGAGGCGCCTGCTCGCGCCATCGAGGTCTAGAGCGCTGATCAACTTACCGGACCGAGCTGCGCTAAGGATGCGGAATCACAGCGGAGGAGGGCGCCTGCTGGTAGCAAGCAACCGACGAGCAACAACCGCTGTGATTTCGCAGACCAGCGCGGCGATGGGAGGTAAGTTGGTCAGCGCTCTAGGCGCTCGACGGCTCCCGCGTCCGAACGAGCCACGCAGCCCCCGGGGACCGCCAAGATCTCTCGGATCGCCGGCCGCGGCCCGTCGAAGCGCAGCTGCGCCGCGTTGGAGCCCGCCCCGGGCGTACGCTGCCAGACCTTCAGGCGACCGCCGAAGGTCAGCTGGCAGAGGTGCCCGCCGCTGGGAGACAGCCGCGCCAACCGCGCCTCTGCTAGCGCCCGACGCCAGGGGAGGCTCCGCGGCGCCGCAGCCCGCTGGCCGCTGCGCAGCCAGCGCCAGCCGCGATGGGTATGAATCCGCGGTCCGCTGGTCGCGCAGAGCTCGTGATCGATCGCCGCCGCGCAGGGGAGGAGCGCCGACGCGCGCCAATACGGCTGGCCGCTGGCCACACGCCAGAGCCGCAGAGAGCGGTCGTCGGCGCCGCTGACCAGCCGATCGCCGCTCGGTGAGAACGCCGCCACGTTGACCTCGGCGGTGTGGCCTCGCAGCAGCTGGGGACGACCACCGACCAGGTCCAAGAGCCGCAAGACACCATCGGAGCTGGGCAGGGCGACGCGGCGACCGTCGGGCGAGACCGCCAAGGAGTAGGCGCGCCCACGACCGAGATCGAAGAGCAGCCGCGCCGCCGCGGGGTCGGCGGCGAGGTCGACCTCGCGTGGTCTCGAGGTCGCCCCGGGGGGCGGCAAGCGCCACCGCTGCACCCGCCCATCGAGCGCCGTCGAGATCAGCTCGCCCTTGGCGAAGGCCAGCCCCGTCACCGTGTCCTGATGACCGCGCAGCACGGCGAGCGGCGCCCCCTCGCGGCTCCAGAGCCGCACCGCCCGGTCGGCGCCGCCGCTGGCCCAGATCTCTCCCCCGGCCATCACGGCGAGCGCCATCACGGCGCCGCGGTGGGCGTGCAGCACGCGGATCAACGCCCCTTCACGGGCGTCCCAGACGCGGATCGTCCGATCCGCACCGGCGGAGACCAGCACCCGCTTGCGCTTGTCGCCCATTGGAAGACGGGCCAGGGCCCAGATGGCCCCGCGGTGCCCGTGGAGCACGCGGATCGTCTTTCGGCTCGTGATGCTCCAGAGCCGCAGCTTGCCATCTTGTCCCCCCGACGCGAGCAGCGACGATCCGACGAAGAGCGCGGCCTGGACTGCCCCCTCGTGGCCCTCCAGGGCGGCCAGCTGTCGCCCGCTACGCGCGCTCCAGAGCCGCAAGACGCCGTCTTGACCGCCGCTGGCGATGGTCGCGCCGTCGGGGGAGACCGCCACCGCCAGCACGCCACCGCGGTGCCCCTCGTCACCCCTTCGACGACCCCGAGGGCGACGACCGATCACCCGCCAGGCTCGCGCCGTGCGATCGCGGCTGCAGCTGTAGACCCGCCTCCCGTCGGGAGCGAAGGCCACGGCGCTGACCACCTCGCGGTGCCCCTGAAGCCGCGACAGCAGCTTGCCCTGGGGGAAGCGCCACAGCCGCAGATCCTTATCCCAGCTCCCCGAGGCCAGGGTCTTGCCGTCGGGGGAGAGCGCCAGCGACCACACCGTGCCGCGATGACCGAGGAGTATCCGCTCGAGGGCGCCGGCCTCGACCTTCCAGATCCGGATCGTCGCATCCGCCGCGCCGGAGACGACGCGCTGGCCGTCGCGAGAGAAGACGGCGGCGTAGATCGGCCCGCGGTGGCCGACGAGCACCTTCGGCTTGCCCTGCGGCCTGCCAGCGGCGTCGAGCGTGAAGACCCTCAGCGTCGCGTCCTGGCCGCCCGTGAGCGACGGCGCTCGCGCTCCGTCGCCCGCTGTTCGCGCGCGATCAGCAACGCCACGCTGGTGGCCGCCACGGCGATCACCAAGGGGATCCCCACCGCGAGGGCGAGGCCGAGGCGCCGGCGGCGCGCCCGGCGCGCCCGCTGCTCGGCGGCGAGACGGCGCCCGACATCGATGAAGCGTCGGACGCGGGCGGGCACGTCCTCGCTGGCCACGCGAGCGAGCTGGCGCTCCGCCTCGGCGAGCGCGTCGCCACTCCAGGCCTCGTCATCGCGGGCGCCGCGATCCTCCCAGAGCTTGGCCGCCTGCCCCACCTCGGCGAGGAAGCGCAGCTCTTCGCGGCTCTTTTCGATCCAACGCCGCAGCCGCCCCCAGGAGACGATCAGCGACTCGTGGACGAGCTCGACGGTGACCTCGTCGTCGTCGCCCTCCCCCTCGTCGCCTTCGAGGGTCTGCCGCGCGGAGAGCAGCCTCGCCTCCGAGAGGCGCGCGAGCACGTCCTGAGCGCCGCTGGCCAGTCCCTCGCAGAGCTCGGCGCGGGTGACGATGCGCCGCGTCCCCTCGGGGGTGACCAGCCGCAAGAGCAGCTGCCGCGCCAGGCGCCGCTCCGCCGGGGCCAACGCGCCGAGCACGCTGTCGGCGTGCTGCGCCAGCGCGCCGGCCACGCCGCCGAGCTCGCGATAGGCCGCTATCGTGAGCTGCCGCGCCCGGCGGTCGCGGCGCTGCCACAGGCGAGCGCCGGCGAACTGCGTCAGCGGCAGCGCCGTGACCTCACCACCGACGGCCTGGAGCATCCCGCTGACGATCGAGGGGTCCTCGTAGTCATAGCCCACGGCAGCGACGGGGCGCTCGAGGATGTCGCGCAGCGCCTCCGGGCCAGGGGCGGCCAGCACCTGCACGCTGGTGAGCACCTGCGAGGCCAGGGGCCCGAGCGCCAGCCGGGCGAGGAACTCCTCGCGCATGGTGAAGACGACGCGCACCGCGCCTTGGACGTCGTCAGCGGCGCCGCAGATCGCCTCGACAAAGGCACGACGCTCCTGCTCGTCATCGACCAGCGTCACGACCTCCTCGAGCTGATCGACGAAGGGCAGCACGTCGCAGCGCTGCCGCTCAGCCAAGCGCGCCAAGGCGAGGGCCAGCGCGCCGGGGACCTCGCGGAGGTGGGCGGCGCGCTGCTCGACGCTGTCGCCGCTGAGGGCGGTCATGCTCTCGTCGTTGATGCTCTCGTCGAAGCGTCCAGTCCCGTTGGACTGCCCCCGGGAGAGGCGCTCGGCGGCGACGAGACGCGCGGCGAGGGTGGCGAGGGGGTCGCGCCCGGGGCGCAGCTTGAGCACCACCCAGGGGCCCTGCTCGCGCAGCCGCGCGACGAGACCGGCGAGGGCGAAGGAGCTCTTGCCAGCGCCAGAGGGCGCCGACCACGGGCAAGACGCATTGCCCGCGCAGGCGCTCGGCGGCGGCCGCGATCTCCGCCTCTCGGCCGAAGAAGAGGTGCGCCTGATCCTCACCGAAGGGCAGGAGCCCGCGAAAGGGGCTCGCCTCGCTCGCTGGCGCCTCGCGCCCGATCGAGCATGCCCCGCAAGCGCTCGACCACCGCGGCCGCCCCGGGGCGCTCGTTGGCGGGCTTGCGCAGGCAATCGGCGATCAGATCGGAGAGATCCGCGGGCACGCCCTCGGCGTAGAGCTCGAGGCGCGGCGCTGGCTCCTCGCTGCAGACCGCCAGGGCCTGAGCTGGCGCCGCGCCGCGAGCATCTCGAAGAGCAACACACCGAGCGCCCAGACGTCCGTGCCCTCGCTCGGCGCGTCACCTTGCCACTGCTCCGGCGCCATATAGGCCGGCGTGCCGGCGATCCCGCCATCGGAGTCGAAGCGGCCCTCGCTGTCGGCGCTCCAGAGGCTCTGGTCGGCGAGCGCGGCGACCAGCGCCTCTTTGCTCCCGGGAGCCTGCGTCTCCTCGAGGGCGAGGACCGTGTCGCCGAGGCCCGAGGCGGTGGTCCGCTCGAGGGTCGCGCTCTGGGCACCGAGGGTGACCTGCAGCGCCGGGTGCTCGCCGACGGCGCGAGCTCCGGCCGCCGCGCCGTCTTGCGCGGAGGCCTTAGCGGCCGGGGGCTCGACGATCTTGGCCAAGCCGAAGTCGAGCACCCGCAGACGGCCATCGCGACCGATGATCACGTTCTGAGGCTTGAGGTCGCGGTGGAGCACCTTGTTGGCGTGGGCTTCTGCCAGCGCCTCGGCGATGGCCAGGGTCATGCGCAACGCCTCGGGGACACCGGGGCGGTCGCGATCGAGGCGCTCGCGGAGGGTCTGCCCCTCGAGGTACTCGAGCGCCACATAGGGGCCGCCGCGCAGCTCGCCGACGGCGTAGACCGTGACGATATGCGGGTGATTGAAGCGCGCCGTGGTGCCCGCCTCGAAGAGAAAGCGCTGGAGCGCCTCGGGGCTCGAGCCGAGGGATTCGCGACGCACCAGCTTCAGGGCGACCTTGCGCCCTAGCCGCCCATCGCGAGCCAGGTAGACCTCGCCCATCCCGCCACGCCCGAGCAGACGCAGGATGCGGTAGTGGTCGACGCGCTCGCCCGGCCCCAGCGCGTCGTCATCGCCAGCAATTGAGGGCCAATCGACCACGGAGCGAGCTTACCTCCGCTTTTTGTTCTTTGGGGCTCTGCTCTTTGCGGTCGTTGGGGTCTTTACGGTCGTTGCGGTCTTTACGGTCGCTGCGCTCGTTGCGCTCTTGCCCTTTTGGGCCTTACGCTTCGCGATCCTTGCGGTCGCGAGGCCGCGACGGAGCACGAGGATGTAGGAGCGCTTACCGCGCTCGATCAGCACCACCTGACCAGGCGTGGCCTTGCCGATCAACGGAAACCAGGGCTTCCTGCGCAGCTCCTTGTCGCCTCGTAGGTACTCGGGCACGTAGAGGTCGATCTCCACGTAGCCTTGCTTGGTCGCGCTGGCGGCCGCCGCCGCGTAGCTGAACCTCTCGAGCCCCTTCGGCGGGAAGAGGTCGTTATGCAACGCGCCGCCGTAGACGACCAGCACGCGCCCTGCCTCGCGCGTCGCTGCCGAGCCTGCCCCCGCGCCCCCTCCGACGATCGCCAACACCTTCTTCTGAAGCTGCTGAGTCACCGTCGAGAGTAACGCCTCGTAATCGAGCTTGCCGTCCTTGCCGCTGAGCTTCTCGTAGTCCGCGCAAGACAGCACCAGGATATGCGGCTTCAGGCCGAGCTTCTTGCCGCGACGTAGCAGCGTCAGCACCTCGTCTTCGGTGCTCGCCGGACGCTTGGTCCCCTTGTCGACCTGCTTGACGACGCGATGCTCCTGCTTACCACAGCGCCCCTCGGTGACCCAGGTCTCGACCAGCAGGTCCGTCGCCTTGGGCGCCAGCAACGGCAGCAGCTGCTCGGCGAAGCGCTTCACCGCCGAGCGCACCGGCGCCGAGTCGGTCTTCTGATGGATCTCGCCGAAGCCAAGGACACGAGGTCGATGCGTCAGCAGCAAAGACGTCAGCGCGCGCGCGGCGTCAGGGAAGACCGTATGGCGGGGGATCGCCGGTCGGTCGAGCTTGCGCGGGACCTGCCTCGCCCCCGCCTCCGGCTCGGCAGGTCGTGGCTTGGCAGGTCGTGGCTTGGCCTTCTCCTCTTTGCACCCCGCCATCGTCAAGACGGCGAGAGCCGTCGTGAGAAGCGCACCAACTCGGACGTGAGCCATCGGGGTGGTATGAGTGGTGCGAGCGGTACGGCGAACGTTCTGAGGCCTAGAAAGCGGCCGGCAGCGCTGTGCCCGGCGACGGGAGGGACGTGTAGGGGTGCTCTTACCAGTGCTCATCAAACCCTCGCTCTCCGAGAGCCGACAGGAAGGCGGCGTGGTGAACCGGCCAGGTTGGAGGGGGCCACTGCCCTCGAGCTGGGGGCTTGAGCCCTCGACTGTAGGGGCTACGAATACCAGTCGGCGAAAAGCGCAGCAAGACTGCCCCCCGTTTTTGTACCCACCACTGGTCTAACTATTGCTATCCTGTCGAGGCGATGCATCGCAACGCACCAGCAACCGCCACCTTGTTTCTGGCCTTCGCCGCCGTCGGCTGCGCGGACTTCGTCCTCGAGGGCACCTCAGAGCACCAGCCCGACCCCGACCGTCAGGTGATCGTGATCATCGGCGATGGCGGAGCGGCTCAGCAGGACGCCGGTGCACCCCAGGCCGACACCGGTGCACCCCAGACCGACACCGGCGCCCCGCCCCAAGCCGACAGCGGTCTTCCCCAGCCCGACACCCATGTCCCACCGCAGCCCGATCAAGGCGTGCCCAGGCTCGACACGCAGCCACCCGCTGGCCCATGCGGCAACGCCTTCGAGACCAAGGTGCTGCAGCTGGTCAACGCCGAGCGCGCCAAGAAGGGCAAGCCCCCGCTCGAGTGCGCCCTCGACGCCGGCGCCGTGGCGCGCAACTACAGCAAGTATATGTGTGAGGCCCGCTTCTTCTCCCACACCGGCCTCGACGGCTCGAGCCCCTCGAGCCGCCTCCATAGCGCCGGCGTGCCCTTCATGAGCGCCGGCGAGAACATCGCCGCTGGCCAAAAAACGCCCGCGTCCGTGATGACGAGCTGGATGAACAGCCCTGGCCACCGCGCCAACATCCTGGGCAACTACTCTCACCTCGGCACCGGCTACCACCCCTGCTCCGGCGGCAGATACCCGCACTACTGGACCCAGAACTTCCTCCGCCGCTGACGAACGCGCGCTGTCCGCCTCGACCACCAGCAGCCTGTCGATCTAGCCCTCCCGTCGCGATCAGCCCTTCGAACCGAGCTCGTTGTCGCTCAAGCTCGCGCTAACACCACGATGGCTGCGTTTTCGCTCCGCGATCTCGGCTCGAATGGCGTCGCCTCGCTCGGTCCGGCCTAAGAGCTTCCCCACACATTCGGGACCAAGCCGGGTGCTGAGCTGTCGAGCCGCTCTCATAGCCGAAGACATGAGCCATACGGGCGGTACGGCGAACGTTCTGAGGCATCGAGAGCGGCCGGCAGTGCTGTGCTGTGCCCGGCGACGGGAGGAATTCGTAGGGGTGCTCTCAATAAACAACCTCACAGCCGTCGCTCAGGTCGCCATTTCCATCACGGTAGCCGACCAAACACTCGACGAATGTGCAGCCGCCTTCAACACATCGACTCAGACCGTTGGGAACGTGGCAAATATTGCCGCATTTGCCGCAATGCAAGAGATTCGTGCTTAGGTCGTAGTCTTCGTCTATCTCTCCATCTCCGTCGTCGTCTTGATTATTGCATAATTCGAATTGCCCGTCCTTGACAATGTCGAGGAGACTGCCCTTGTACGTGTTCCACGAAAAACGACCAAATTGCTCGATCGCTTCGAGCTTTGACAACTCTGCCCGAAAAACTGCGTGACCGTAAAAGTCATTACCGGTACCACGCAAGACGGCCGACCACAGCTTGATGTTGTTGACATTGCCCCCTGCACCACCTGCGATTCTGATACCAGCATCACCAAAAAAGCTGATCGAGTCCCGAATCACCTTATTTGCGTCTTGCGTGTCATAGTTCCAGGGAATCAAGACGATCGATTTGTCGATCAAATAGGCCGCTGGATAAGTTGCGCCAGCTTTCCCTCCCCATTCCTGCTGATAGTCCTCCCGCCCTCCGTTGTGCAGGTAGTTGAGCATGTCAGCCCAGAAGTAACACCGCGACTTCGGAAACGACGCCTTTACCGCCTGATGCAGCCGCCCGAAGTGAATCGCCATCGCGTGATAGTTCGCGTTGTTTTCGGCAGAACTCCGCGAATCCATGTTGAAGCCTCGGATTTCGTCTTGGGCAAGAAAGACGTCAAAGTCCTCGCTTGAGAAACCGGATTTCTCGAGCTTATCCCTGAGACTAGCGAAAAGGCTCTTCACCTCATCATAGCCGCAATCGACATAGGGATTCATATTGTGAGAACTCGACTTATCCTGGCGAAGTAGGTAGTCGTAGGAAACGCGCACCTGTTGATTCTGTTGTATGCGGCCCCCAGCGCGCCTGGAAATCGTAACAGTGTTCGAAAACGACTCGATGTCATCCCGGTCTGTGATCGGATCACCGGTCATCACGAGCTCGTAGTCTTTGTCTCGCTCGTAAAGAGTACTGCCATCTGCAGCAGTCACGCGAAACGCATGTCCTCCATCAAGCAACACGTTGGTCAGCCGCGCGTTCATTCGGTATAGGGCAACATCATCAACATAGACCTTGCCGCGAAAACTTGGCGATGGACGCACCCAGATCTTCAGCTTCGTGCCTCGGCTATGCTTGGAAATGTGCAATCGAATGGGGTGCCAGGTGTTGTCATCCACCGGCTTATGCTTCTTTTCACGATAGAACAGAGGCTTGTTGTCGGCGTCGTGATAGTAAAGAATGAACTGGACGGTCCCGGTGCTTCCCGGTTGAGTCTTGACCCAAAAGTCGGCGAGGTACCACGAGTCTTCCGGGGTTTTTGCAACTTGGAAGATCATCGGCCGCGCACTCTTAGACTGCGCTGTGCGAACAAGCGCAACGCTGCGACTCCCCGAGTGGCTCTCTTGTTCTGTCAACAGCCACTGGCCCTCTTGTGGCGAATTGTCTTGCACTTGCCAGCCATTCGGAACCTCGCCGACCGTACCGCCTTCGAAGTCGAGGTTCGAAAAGCCGGGATTGTCGTCGCGATCTGCCACAGCCACGCCGCTGGAAAACGTAAACGGCTCGTTTTCAACCGAATAGCCTTCTACGCTGCACCCAACGTTTTGGCGCAGCGATGGCGAAAGGATCGGTCGAATGAAGTTCTGTAGCGCTTTATGAAAATAAGGAACAAACATATTGCCCAGGTGGCTCTGCATTGAACCTGACACAAAGTGGGCGCCATTCATCTTAAACCTTGCCATCCGCTCGAGCAGAGCTAGACCGAGCGTTGGATCCGAAACGTCATCTCTGTCTTCGTGACCGATGGGATACATGACGCGGTGCTCGATCTCAGGATAATCGATAATCGTAAAGCCCGCGATCGCTTCCGAACTTTGTTCGAGGATCTGCAGCAAACTCTGCACGCCGTAAAAGACGCCTTGCGCCGTCTTGCCAAGCACAAAAACGTTCTTGCCATAGGTGAACAGAAGATAGCCCTGCTCAAAACCCTTATCTCCGATCTGTTGCGTGTAGTCGTGAAGGCTATCACCGATCTTTGAAAAGTACTCAGCGATCAGTCGATCGTTGTGCCGTAGCAAGAAGATTGTTTTCTCGCTTTCATCGGAGAGATGCCCGTTTTTTTCGATGAATTCGTCAGCCGTCTGATGGGTGAGAACAAAGCCATGAGTGCCCGAGATCTTATCCGTCAGCAGGCCGGTCGTGTGCGCGATATTCTTGAGACCAGGGTCGAATACAACACGCCACGTGCTATCCAGCGTGATTCTATCCGACGATGGGGCAAAGAACTGCGGCGTGGGTACAACCGTGACAGAAGGCTCATCCGGTTTTTCCACCACAATGGACACCAAGGCCGTATCGGTGTTGCCATCGTTATCGGTCACAGTAAGCGATACCTGATACGCGCCTATTTGGACAAACGTATGTCGTGGCGCAGGCAGCGCAGAGGATGCTCCATCGCCAAATGACCAGGTGTAACTGACGATCGTTCCATCCGGATCCGTGCTGACGGATTGAAACCCAACCGTCAATGCAGCTTTACCTGATGTCGTCGTCGTCTCGATCCCAGCCGAAGGCCCAAGGCCACCACCACCGTCGGGTGATGGCAGCTTGCTGGAGCTCTCAGAACATGCCAAGAGCCCCAAGCATCCCAACAAAGTCAATGAAGCAATGCAGGCCTTCGCTACATATGAACCCAGCGTTCTTAGAGCATACATCAAGCATTAGTGTACGGCGTTCAAGGTCGGACTGAAAGCAGATCTGGAATCGACCGAAGATGATTTGAGCGTGGGGGGCATCTTCCGGACGGCCTTGATGAAGGCGCCCCTCATGTCCATCGTCACGACCTTGATGGCCGTGCGGCGCTCGGGCCCGAGCTTCTCGAAGAAAGCCAGCAAGCTCTCGGCGGATTTGCCCTCGCGCCTGCACGACCGCCTGGCGATCGGCCTAGCGCTGATCGACGACACCGCCGGGTACATCCCGTACCCTCTGGGTCACGTCTCGACGTCCAAGGGTGACATCTTCTGCAGCGACGCCGTCGCCCTCATCCACGAAGCCCCCCTCCGGCGTCCTGCGCGACATCAACCGCCTCGCCACCTCGTGTCTCAAGTCGGCCGCCCGCGACGACCTCCGCATCGTCGACCGCGAGCTGATCCTCCGCGTCCTCGTCGCGCACCAGCTTTACGCCGACCACGACTGACCGCCGCCGGCCGCCGCTGCCCATCATCATCCGCCTGCGCGGTAGACGAACACCCCGCGTAAGGGGCTCAGCCCATCATCAAGGTGGATCGGCCCCCCATCATCCAGCGTGCGCCGTAAGACCAATATGATCGCTGAATCCCGGCGTCTGGGCGGGGTGGATCACAGCTAGAGCGCTGATCAACTCACCGGACCGAGCTGCACGAAGGATGCAAAATCACGGCGTAGGAGCGAGAAGGGCGCCTGCTGGTAGCACGCAACCGACGAGCGACAACCGCCGTGATGTCGCAGACCAACGCGGCGACCGGAGGTAAGCTGGTTAGCGCTCCAGTCGGGCGCGGAGAGCGGCGATCACACACGATCGCCTCTTGACGCTTCGCGCATCTCTGCTAAAGTTGAATTTAGAATTGCCAAAACTTCGTGTCGTCAAGCAGCTTTTGCCGACGCAAAAGGAAGAGAGGGGGGGCTATGCAAACGGCTCGGTGGCTCGGTGGCTCGGTGGCTCGGTGGCTCGGTGGCTCGGTGGCTCGCGTTGAGCATCATCTTCGGGTTCGGAGCGAATTGCGACTCGGCCTCACGCGAGAGTTCGGCCGTTAGCAGGAAACGTGGCCTGGTCAGGTCCTATTCTCAGTGGGCTCCTCATCAATGCCCGCCAGTTGGACACTTAGCGCCGTCCCTTCCACTCGATATTAGCGTTGCGCGCTGGCAGGCTCAGGACCGGGCGGGTCCTGTTAACCCAGGAAACGACGCCAACAATGTCAACCGTCCTTATTGGGGCTTAGGAGCTTCCCTACGAATTCCTCCCGTCGCCGGGCACAGCACTGCCGGCCGCTTTCTAGGCCTCAGAGCGTTCGCCATACCACTCGTATGGCTCATGTCTTCGGCTACGAAATCGGCGCCGCCGCTCAGCACCCGGCTCGGTCCCGAATATGTGGGGAAGCTCTTAACGTGTGCAGAGGAGATGCTGACCTGAGTGGGCGCTGTGAACCCGCTCTCGATCCATCCTGCACAGATGTCAATACGCAGGTATTCAACCAAAGATGGGCTGGAGAGTTGGGAACACACGAGGTTGGCCATTCTTTGCGACCTGCGAGCAGGCACACGGAGACCAGCCGTTCGCTCAGTTTATTCAAATCGTCGAGCATTGATTCTTATCACCGATTACCGAGTTTGGAGGGCCCATATGAGAAAAACGAAAAACCTCGGCATGGTCGCGATGCTTACGCTCTCGATCGTTGGTGGGGTGGCTTGTCAAAGCAATCAAGAGAAACGAGAGCAGCATACAGACTCTGCACTGCCCGATACGGCGTCGAGAGACCTCCCGGTCTTATCCGACAGAGGACGTGTCGATTCCAATCCTACCGCCCGCGGATCGGCCAACTGCTACCGCCCAGCCCACCTGGCATCTAATGTCCCAGCTGCTGTAACCGTCGCTTGCGGAGTATCGGGCACGAATGTCGATCTAGGCGAAGTCGAAAAGCAGCTCAAGCAGGGCTTCACTCTCTCAGCGCTGCCCGGACGAGCAGCGGTGACCGGTAGCTGGAAAGCGGTGCCAAACCGCAAGCACGAGGTTCAGTTCGTCCCCAACAGCGCGTTGACGGAGGGAGACTATCTCATCGAGATCACCCCCAAGCCGCTAATGACCCCAGTCACCGGGACCATTTTCTTCCATGTCGGATCTCTTCCAAGGCTAGCTGCGATTGCGTTCGCGCCAACATCAGGCAACCCAGCCGATAAGCCGAATCGGCTGACCATCACCTTCTCGGAATACATCGACACGAAGACGGCCTACGCGGGCGTCGTCGTGCGCGAAAAGGGCGCCGCCACACCGCTCACCTTGACGCCCGTCCAGTCCACCGCGAAGAACGGCCCTGCTATTGGGCTGATCGCGCCCTCCAACTTCAATGAGAAGATGGCGTACGAGATCGAGATTCCCGCGACAATCCAAACCACCTCAGGGGTTCAGCTCGACACAGACTACGATGGAACACCTGGTGGAGCAGCGATGACGGTGTCTCTCCGCCCCGAGGACTACGGGCTCGCGAGCGGCAAGTCTTGGACGCCTCCTCTGCCCGAGTGAGACGAGATCCCAAGCCAACGTGGATCGCTAGCGCAGCGACGCGAGCGGGGGGGCGTAGCCTCGACCACTAAGAGGCTGCTAGCTCTCGAGGACACAGAAGCGTAGGGGCTCGGCGACGTTTTTGACCTCGGCGCTGCGCTCGCGGCTGAAGCGCCCCTTCGCGTCGTCGCCCAGCGCGGAGACGAAGGCATCCATGCAGAGGATCTCGTCCCGTGTGGCGAGGCCTTGCAGGCGGGCGGTGTTGTTCATCCCCGCCGAGAAGCCGGTGTAGTCCTCGTTGGGCCCAAAGAGGCCAACGAAGAGCGGGCAGTAGTTCAGCCCGGTGGCCACGCCGAGCGGCGGATCGAGCCCCTCGAGCTGCGGCAGCTCCTCCGCCTTGCCCAGGGTGGCCGTGAAGTCGCGGATCCGTTCGGCTGCCTCGAGGGCGCCGAGGCAGCGGGCGCGGGCGTCGGCCTCGAAGATCGGCGGCCCCCAGAGGCCAATCACGCAGTCGCCGACCATCTTGTCGAAGACGCCGCCGGTCTCCCAGATGATCTCCACCGCGCGCGCGGACCAGCGGTCGATCAGCTTGCCGATCAACGCCGGCTCGCGGAGCACCTGCTCGCTGACGCGGGTGAAGCCGGAGATGTCGCAAAACATCACGGCTACCTCGCGCTCGCGAGGACGCAGGTGACGCTCAGTGTACTCTTCGCTGCTGAGCAGCTCCTCCACCGTCGGCTGGGGGAAGCAGAGCGAGAGCCGCTTGTACTCTTTGTTGAAGTCGACGATGCGCTGGCGCAGGTAGTCAGCGAAGCGCTCGAGCAGGTCCCGGTTGAAGGTGTTGAACTCCCCCTGGTGGCTCGCCACCATCAGGCGACCGACAAGCTGCTCGTGCTTCACGCCGTTGATCAGCACCTCCTCGCGGTAGCGCGTCAGACCGAAGTGCGCGGGCACGGCGTCGTCGTTGCCCAGGATCAGAGAGAGGGCGTGCTCGCGCATGAAGCGGTCGACCTCCCGATCGCCCCGCTGGTTCGCCACGCCCCTCGAGTCGTGGCGCAGCACACGGTCTTTGATCACCTTGTAGTTCAGCGAGTCGCCCGTCTGGTCCTCCTCATGACGGTAGACCAAGATCAAGTCGTCAAGGTCGACGTGGCGGCGCAGCTCCTCGATCGCCTGGTCGATGCCCCGATCGAGGATCGGGTGTTTCAGAGCATCAGAGATCGCCCGGGTGATGCGGTGCTTTTGCCGAGCACGCGCGATCGCCGCGAGGTAGTTGTCGACCTCCTCGCACCAAACGGCGAGCAGGCGACGCGCTCGCGCCAACGCGGCCCCGTCGAGCGGACGCGCGAAACGCAGCGCAGCACAGCCGAAGAGTTCGCCTGCGACGTCGAGCTCGCGCCCCAGCACGACGCCATCGTCGCGCTGCTCGAGATACGCTTCGCGTCGCTCGGCCGCGGCGATGATCGGCGCCGTGTCGGCGCCGAAGCGCTCGCGCACTGCTTCGACGGCGCCCTCCTCAGCCCGACAGTCGGCGTCGAGGGTGCAAGCAAAGTCCCGGGGCTCCAGATCCTCGTCGAGGGTGTGGACAAAGGCCTCCTCAGCGCCGCTGTGACGGCAGAGCAGCGGCAACAGCAGCGAGAAGCTGCGCGTCAGCGACAGCCGCTCGCGCATCGCCTTCTCGAGCGCCTCGTCGGCCTCGTCGTTAAGCGCCGAGCAGGCACGGTAGAGCTCCAGCTCCAGCTCGAGCTCCGCGACTCTCGCCTGGAGCGCCTCGACCGTCTCGGGGGTCCGCTGTTCGCTCACGCTGGCTCCTCGTCTCTGGTGTCGGGTGGCGGAAGGACACGCAGCCTGAGAACCACCCTGAACGGCTTCTCGTGCATCTCTCTGCTCACCTCTCGTTTTGGCATCGCGTCGCGACCCCACCGTCCTAACCGCCGCTGCTCACGTCGAAGGCCGCACCGTCCGGGCTGTCCGGGCTGTCGGGGTTCGCGTCCATCGTCCCGTCCCGAATCGCCGTGTCAGGCCGCGAGCTGTCTAGACCAGCATCGTCGATGTCCCCATCCACCACCCCATCCGCGACGCTGTCGGTCTTGCCATCCCCGACGCTGTCGGTCTTCCCATCCCCGACGCTGTCGGTCTTCCCATCCACGACGCTGTCGGTCTTCCCATCCCCGACGCCGTCGGTGGTCGCATCGAAGGCTCCATCGACTAGCCAGAGGTCGACGATTCCCAAGTCGACTCCCGTGTCGATATCCGGGCTGAGGGCGTCAACCCTCGCGTCTGCCGGCTCGGCATCGCCGCCAGCGTCCGCCGTATCACCGCCGGCATCAACCAGCGGCAGGTCGACGGGAAAACGTGTGTCCGCACCCAAATCGGGCGCCCCTCGATCAGGCAGGAGTGTGGCCTGCTGTTCACCGCAGCCAGGCACGAGGCTCATCGACGCGACGATCGAGGCGAGGAGCAGCCGCGCTCTTTGGCTCTTGAGGATGGAGGCGTCCCTTGTCACGTTGACATACGTTACTGAAATCCGGCAATGAAGTCGAAGAACCAAGCGTTTGACGGCTCCACGTTGCGATGTCGCACCTCAGCTCGCCCCGCGCTCGCCGTGGGCGCTCTGATCCCCGCCCCAACCTCACCCCGAGCGCGAGGCCGTTGAGGATTCATAAAGCCCTCAAGAAATCGAGACCCTAGAGCGCTTTTCAGCGTACCGGACTGAGCTGCGCGAAGGATGCGAAATCACGGCGTAGGAGCGAGAACGGCGCCTGCTGGTAGCACGGAACCGACGATCGACAACCGCTGTGCAACCGACGAGCAACAACCGCCGTGATTTCGCAGACCAGCGCAGCGACGGGAGGTAAGCTGGTCAGCGCTCTAGGCGCCATCGTCGAGGCATCCTCGGGCCCGCTTGCGCCAATCCAATCCACCGGTAAGAATACCCTGTGCGCAGTATCCTCGCTATAGCGCTGGTCGCCTTCGCGCTGACCGCGCTCCCCGCCCTGGCCAAGCAGCCCGTGACCGCGATCGACGGCGCGGCGCTGCAATCGCATCAGCCACCCTGGCGGGCCCGAGTGCGGATCCCCCGCCGGGGTACGGTGCGCGGCTACGCGCTGCGCGATCCCAGCATCATGCCGATGGAGCCAGACGCTCCGAGCGGCGCGCTCGATCAAGACCGCCTGGGTAGCGCCCTCCTCACACTCTGTGACGGCAAGCTGAAGGCCAAGACCGCCAAGCGCTACGCCAAGGTCTTGGCGAAGGCCGCTCGAGAGTTTCAGGTCGACCCCTTCGTCCTCGGCGCGCTGATGCGCGTGCAGAGCGGCTGCTCCAAGCACCAGCCAAGAGCCTCGCTGGGTCGCGGGCTGCTGCGTCTGCGCTACGCGATCCACCGCCCCTTCATCCAAAACGGCAGCTACCACTATTGGATCCGCGAAGGACGTATGTGGCGTCCCCGGAGCCTCTCGGTCGGCCGCTACTCCTTCAACCCACAAAGCCTGCTCAAGCCCGAGGTCAACCTCTACTTCGGGGCCGCGCTGCTGGCGGTCTACACCGAGCAGGCGCGCGACCTCGACCGGGCCTTCCCGCAGGTCAAGCATCGCCACCCGGTCTCGCACATGATCTGGGGCGATCGTGTGCGGGGCACGGCGACCGAGGAGCGCGTGCTCCGCGATCGCCGGCGGATGATCTTCTACTACACAGGCGTCGCCCCCAAGCCTCATGGGCGCTACCGCGGGCTGACCATCCACAGCCCTCTCGACGGCGCGCCGCGCAAGATCACCAGCGGCTTCCACAACAGACGCGGTTACCGGCGACACAGCTCCCTCGACTACTACTCCCAGACCGGCGAGCCCGTGCGCGCGGTCGCCGATGGGAAGGTTTTCTTCGCCGGCTATCAACGACGCCGTGGGATGGCCCGATCGGTCGCCCCGCGCTGGTCGCGCCGCATCCGCCGCTCGAAGATGGGCATCGGCGGCCTCTTCGTGCTGATCAACCACAAAAAGGGGCTTCAGTCGGGCTACTTCCACCTTCGCGACTTCACGGTCAAGAGCGGCCAGAGCGTCAAGGGCGGCCAGCTGATCGGTCACGTCGGACGCACGGGGATCAAGCGCTCACCCGCTCATCTGCACTTCGAGATGCGGCGAAAGCGCCGCCGCATCGATCCAGCTCCGCTCTTCCGCGACGACCTTCTGCCGCTCGCCTCGACCTACTGGGGCAAGCTGATGACCAGCCGCCGGTACCGCTGGCACCGCGGCTTGCGGCGCATCTACTACCGCAAGCGTCGCGCGCGCCTCCGTCGTCTCCGTCGCCTCCGTCGCCTCCGCACCCTGCGCCGACAGCGCAAGCGGCGTCACCCAAGCAAGCGCCAGCAGCCCAGCTCACCCAAGACCGAAAAAAGAAGTAGAGTCGCCTTCCCGCTCGTAAGAGACGAGCCGACGCGAAGAAGGAGAACACTCGATGGCTCTCGACGCCTTGGACCATGGTGAGAAGCTGGCCCTCGTTGGCCTGGTGCGCTTGATGATCCGCCTCGACGGCGAGTTCTCCGAAGAGGAACGCGCGATGCTCGATGACATCGTCGATGAGCTCGGCGAGGCAGAGTTCGACAAGCTCGCGGCCGAGGTCGCCGAGAAGATGCAGACCGAGGATCAGGTGCGCTACTACGCTGAGCGCGTGGAGCGCAAAGAGGCTCGGGAGCAGATCTTCGAGGTGCTCTACGCGCTGGCGATCCCCGGCTCCATCGTCGCGGCCGAGTCGGCGCTGCTCGACTGGCTAAGAGACCGCTGGGGCCTCGAGACGTCCGCGTCGACGCCCAATCGTCCGTAGTCAATCGTCTCTCTCGGCGACCTCGACCGCGAACCTCGCCTAGGCCCGGTGATCGAGCGGCTCCGCAGCTGGTATGGCTTGGCCGAGGCCGGTCTTCGCCGCCGAGCGCTCGATTGGTTTCGTCGCTAGAGCGCTGACCAACTTACCTCCCATCGCCGCGCTGGTCTGCGAAATCACAGCGGTTGTCGCTCGTCGTCGGTTGCTTGCTACCAGCAGGCGCCCTTCTCGCTCCTACGCCGTGATTCCGCATCCTTAGCGCAGCTCGGTCCGGTAAGTTGATCAGCGCTCTAGGCGGTGCGAGGAGCCCCCGAGCTCCTCCGTGAGCGGATCGGTGTCGCCCCCGACGAGCGGCTGGTGCTCCTCTCGTTCGGCGGCTTCGGCGTCACCGAGCTGAACCTGGGCTGCGTCCACGGCGCCGCGGCCCGCGGCGTTCGCGTGGTCTAAGAGCAGCCGCAGCAAGCGCCCCCGGACCTGCTGAGCATCACCGGCGCAGGGATCCGCGACACCGACCTGATCGCCGCCGCCGACGTCGTGGTCAGCAAGCCCGGCTTCGGGATCATCGCCGAGTGCGTAGCCCAGCGCGGTCGCCTGCTCTGGGTGCCGCGCGGTGACTTCCGCCAGGCTCCGCTGCTCGAGCGCTTCCTCGCGCATGACTGGCCCTCCTGTCGCCTCCCGCCAGCGGCGCTTCAAAACGGACGCTGGCTCGACGCGGCGATCGGCCTCGCGGACAAGCCCCGCCCCCCAGCGGGGCAAAAGGCGCACGGCGCACAGGAGACACGACGCGATGTCGAAGAGCGGCTCGCGCGTACCGGGCGGCAGATAGAACGAAGCACCTGATGGCTCACCAGCCCGACTGACGCGGTGTGTCATAGCGGTTCGCGAGATGTCGTGCGGACACCGATGCAGTTCGGAGCCCGTTGCGTTACAGTCCTCGCGCGGCGTCGCCGCGTTGTACCACCTGAAACTCGACGACCACCCCGACCCGACGTGGCCAAGCGGCCTCCGTGAGAAGGAACGCCATTAGATGAACGCGGCGAGCAGAGCCCCAAAAAGCAGCGAGCGACCGCTGCGAGTCGCGATCGTCGGCTCTGGTCTGGCGGGCTTCTACGTCGCCCTCGCGCTGCGCAAGCAGCAGGCGGTACAGACCGAGGTCGCCACGGGCAATGACGATAGCCAGCGCTTGGGCATCCCCGGCGCGGGCGTCACCCGCTGCACGCCCGCGGCCGTCGTCGCCGGCTGGTACAACGGCCACCTCGACGACGTCGACGCCCCATTCGACTTCTCTCGCCGCGTCGCGGTGGTCGGTCACGGCAAGATGGCGATCGACCTCGCGCGGATCCCGGCCAAAGACGCCGGCGAGCCGACGCGCACGAGCATCGCCAGTCATGGCCTCGACGCGTTGGCCGAGAGCGCCGTCGAGGAGCTCTCCTCGGCGGTGCCCTTCGTCGACGCCACGGAGCGCGACGAGTCTAGCGCCGCGGAGCTCAAGCGCGCCCGGAGACAGGTCAGGCGCAACCCGCTCCCCTCTGCCGAGGCCCCCACGCGGCTGCTCGCCGAGGGCGGCGTCACCTTTGACGACCGGCAGCGGCTCGAAGCCGTAGAGCCAGCGCGCGCTCAGCGCCGCGCGACCCGAGACACGTTGACCGATGTAGACGAGATGCTCGCCGTCGCCCACGACAGCGACCCCACCCATTCGCCCTACGGCGATGACGCCCCTAGCCCTGCGGAGATGTCATGAACCTCGAATTCGACACGCACGATGAACACCAGATCATGATCTGCCGGGTGATCGACGCACGTATCGACGGCAGCGTCAGCGGCGGTCTGAAGAAGCAGTTCGAGCCACACCTGCAGAGCGGGGTCAAGCGCATCGTCCTCGACATGAGCGCGGTGAAGTTCGTCGACAGCACGGGCCTCGGGGCGCTGATCTCGCTGCGCAAGAGCCTCCCCGAGGATGGCGAGCTGGCGGTCTGTGGCGCCACGGCGCAGGTCGACAACCTCTTTCGTCTGACCCGGCTCAATAAGGTGCTGCTGATGTCGGCCACCGTCGAGGAGGCGATCCAGAAGCTCGCCAACGTCGGCTGAGCGACACGCCGCAACCCTGAGAAACAACCTACACGCGAGAGCTGGAGTCCGATGACCTACCCCACCACGCCCAGCACCGGCAGCCAGCCGCAGAGCGCGCCCACCTGCGCGGCGGCAATCCGCGAGTCCATCCAGCGCTATGCGCGCTACTCCTTCGGCGGCACCTGGGAGACCTTGTCGCCCCACGATCGCTTCCGCGCCGTGGCGATGGCCGTCCGCGAGCACACCCTCGACGTGATGCGCCAGACTGAGCAGCGCTACGAGCAGGCCAGCGCCAAGCGGGTCTACTACCTCTCGATGGAGTTTCTGATCGGCCGCTCGCTGACCAACAACCTGCTCAACCTCGGCCTCTTCGACGAGTTCGATGAGGCGCTGTCGGGCCTGGGCTCCAGCGTCGAGCAGGTGCAATCCGCCGAGCAGGACGCGGCCCTGGGCAACGGCGGCCTGGGGCGCCTGGCGGCGTGCTTCCTCGACTCGCTGGCGACCCTCGACATGCCCGGCTACGGCTACGGCATCAACTACGACTATGGTCTCTTCCGTCAGGAGATCGACAACGGCTACCAGCGTGAGCGCCCCGACGCCTGGCAGCGCCGCTGGACGCCCTGGCAGCTCGAGCGCGCCGAGGAGGCCTGCATCGTGCCCGTCTATGGGCGCATCGAGCACGGCCGCGATCGGGACGGCGCCTACAACCCGATGTGGCTCGACTGGAAGGTGCTGATTGGCATCCCCAACGACATGCCGGTGGTCGGCTTCGGCGGCAAGACCGTCAACTACCTGCGGCTCTACTCGGCCCGCTCGTCGGACGACTTCGATATGCAGATCTTCAGCCAGGGCGACTACATCCGCGCCGTGGAGCAGAAGATCCGCTCGGAGACGATCTCGAAGGTGCTCTACCCGCCGGATACGGTCGACGCGGGCAAAGAGCTGCGCCTGCTGCAGGAGTACTTCTTCGTCTACTGCGCCCTCGACGACATCATGCGGCGCTTCATGGAGGAGCACGGCGACCTCGACCGCTTCGCCGAGAAGGTCGCGATCCAGCTCAACGACACGCACCCCGCGCTGGCCGTCGCGGAGCTGATGCGGCGCTTCCTCGACCTCTACGACATGAGCTGGGATCGCGCCTGGCAGATCACCCAAGAGACGCTGGCCTACACCAACCACACGCTGCTCCCGGAGGCCCTCGAGAAGTGGCCGGTGAGCCTGCTCGAGTACGTGATCCCGCGGCATATGCAGCTGATCTACGAGATCAACCAGAAGTTCCTCGACAAGGTGCAGGAGCTCTTCCCCGGCGACGGCGACCTGGTGCGCAGCGTCTCGCTGATCGAGGAGGGCGACGACAAGCAGGTGCGGATGGCCAACCTGGCGATCATCGGCAGCCACTCGGTCAACGGCGTGGCGGCGCTCCACTCGGAGCTGGTGAAAAAAGACCTCGTGCCGGATTTCTATCGGATCTGGCCCGAGCGCTTCAACAACAAGACCAACGGGGTGACCCAGCGTCGCTGGCTGCTGCGGGCCAACCCACGGCTCGCCGAGCTGGTCACCGAGAGCTGCGGCGAGGGCTGGATCACCGATCTCGCTCAGCTCGAGAAGCTCCTCCCGCTAGCCAAGGACGCGGGCTTCCAAGAGCGCTTCTCCGAGATCAAGCTCGACAACAAAAAGCGCCTCGCGGCGGTGATCGCCGACCTCTGTCGGGTCAAGGTCGACCCTGAGTCCCTCTTCGACATTCAGATCAAACGCATCCACGAGTACAAGCGTCAGCTGCTCAACGTGATGCACGTAATCCACCTCTACTTCCAGATCGTCGAAGACGGCGTAGTACCGGCGGTCCCGCGCACCTTCATCTTCGCTGGCAAGGCGGCGCCGGGCTATTGGGCGGCCAAGCAGATCATCAAGCTGATCAACAACGTCGCCCAGCTGATCAACCGCGACCACCGCTGCCGCAACGCGTTGAAGGTCGTCTTCTTGCCCGACTACCGCGTCTCGCTGGCCGAGCAGATCATCCCCGCGGCCAACCTCTCAGAGCAGGTCTCCACCGCCGGCACCGAGGCCTCCGGTACAGGCAACATGAAGTTCGCCCTCAACGGCGCGCTAACCATCGGCACCCTCGACGGCGCCAACATCGAGATCATGGAAGAGGTCGGCGCGGAGAACATCTTCATCTTCGGCCACACCGCCGCCGAGATCGCCGACATGAAGGCCCGCTACAGCTATCGCGCCCGCGAGTACTACGAGCGCGACGAGCGGCTACGGCGGGTCATCGACAGCTTCGTCTCCGATCGCTTCTCAGCCAAGGAGCCGGGCATCTTCAAGTGGCTACACCACACCCTGCTCGAGGCGGACACCTACTTCCATCTGGCCGACTTCGACGCCTACGCCAAGACCCACGTCCAAGCGGGCAAGCTCTTCAAAGACGCCCCCGACTGGGCCGAGAGGGCGATCCTGAACGTCGCCCGCGTCGGCAAGTTCTCCTCGGATCGCACCATCGCCCAGTACGCGAGCGAGATCTGGGGCGTCAAAGCAATCCGCTAGAGCGCTGATCCGCTTACCAGACCGAGCTGCGCGAAGGATGCGGAGTCACAGCGTAGGAGCGAGAAGGGCGCCTGCTGGTAGCGAGCAACCGACGAACAACAACCGCTGTGATGTCGCAGACCAGCGCGGCGACGGGAGGTAAGCGGGTCAGCGCTCTAGCAGCCACAGCGCGACAGAGCGGCGACGGTGAGCCTCTGTCTCTCCCGGTAGCCGGGAGAGGCAGACGTTGCGGCTTTTCGCCCAACGAGGCAGTCTCACGCTATGAGATACAGCGCCCTGACGCTTGCCTTCATGGTCGCCTCGCTCCTCTCGGCCTGTCCCGAAAAGAGCAACCAGCACCAACCTCGAGAGCCTAGCGCGACGAAGACGCTGGCGCCCAGCGGGGCCAAAGGGGGGATCCCAGCCGCGCTGAAGAAGCGCTACCCCGACCGCGACATCGCGCCCTTTTCCGGCTATCGCGTCGGGTCCATCGCGCTCTACAGCGTGACCGGTCGCGGCTCGGCGATCTGTAAACCCGCTTGGGTCGTCGGCGTCGAGCAAGGATCGGGGAAGCTCCTGGTCGGGCGCGACCTGCTGCGTAAGCGGCTGGCGATCAAGCCGGCGCCCAAGCCCACAGAGCTGGCCCGGCTGACCCTCGACCTGCTCTTGCAGCAGCGCGGTCGAGAGATCCTCGACGCCACGATCCAAGGCGCACGCTGCGAGGCCCTCGGCGACAAGGCCAAAGCGCTCACCGCCTGCCGCAAGGACAAGGGTCTGGCTTGGGTCTCGGCTCCGAACCTCTCCGACGGTAAGCTATCCTTCTGGCGCAAGCCCTGCACCGGCGACGACGCCGATCGTGTGGTGCTGAGGCTCGTGGACCTCGGCTACGACGTCGCGTCGACCGCCGAGATCAGCGAGAAGAAGCGCATCGCCAAAGACCCCATCGGCTGGGTCCGCGAGCAGGTGATGACGAAGACCCCCGCCGGCCTGCAGCGCGACGCGCTAAAGAAGATCCCCAAGAAGCACTGCAAGACGCCGGGGCATCGCGAGCTCCTGCAGGCGATCGCGGCGAAGAACCCGCATCATATCGTCCGCGAGAAGTCGATCATCATGCTCGCCCGCTGCCCTCATCCGACGACGACCGAGCTGCTGATGCGCATCGCCACCCAGGACGTGCACGTCCACGTGCGACAGGCGGCGGTCGACATCCTCGGCGCGCTCCGCGACAAGCGCGCCGTGCCGCTCTTGCGCAAGCTCGCGGCGAAAAAGAGCGCCAAGCTCGACGTGCGCTTCGCCGCCAAGCGCTCGCTCGAGCAGATCGGGGAGTAGATCCGATGGGCTGGATCGACGATCGCGAGGCCGCGCGGCTCGAGCTCGACGGGCGGGCCGTAGCGCTCCATCGGCGCTGCCTCGGCGTCGATCTGCACGTCGACTCTCTGCTGACCCAGCGCCTCTTTGGCGTCGACCTCCGCGAGGAGCACGCCGCTGGCGCCCTGTGGCGGCTGCGCAGCCTGCCCTTCGACCTTGCCCGCGGTGTGCTCGGCGCGTTGGGATACCAGAGCCCGTTTTATAACCATGCCGACCTCCCGCGGCTGCGGCGCGGTGGCTATGGCCTCGTGGCCCTGGGGCTGCACTATTGGCCGCGGCAGACAGAGCGCGGCTACGCCGAGGTGCATCGACAGCTCGACGTCTTCGCCCAGCTGGTCCGCGAGGGCGCGCTGGTGCTGGCGAGCCGCCCCGAGGACGTCCGTCGCGCGGCCGCCGATCGCAAGCTCGCCGCCTTCTGTGGCCTCGAGGGCGCCCACGGCCTCGGCGCGGGCGGGCCAGATAACGAAGCGCGCCGCCTCGCGCGCGTCGCCGAGCTCTACCAGCGTGGGGTGCGCTACATCACCCTGGCCCACTTCAGCCGAAACGACGCCGCGGCCCATTGCTTCGGTCCAGGCTCGGTCGGCCCCGACGACAACGATCCGGGGTTGAGCAGCTTCGGCCGGCGCCTCGTCGATGAGATGAACCGCGTAGGCATGATCGTCGACGTCGCCCACGTCAGCCCCCGTGGTGTCCTCGACGTCTGCGAGGTCAGCGCCCAGCCGGTGATCGCGACCCACACAGGCCTCGCCGGCGTCGACCCCGAGCGCATGGATAAGGCGCGGAGGCGTAACATCTCCAACGAGGCGCTGGTGGCCATCGCCAAGACCGGCGGCGTGGTCGGGATCATCTTCGCCCCACAGTTTCTCTCCGGCGACGCCGACGGGCTCGCCGCCGTGGTCCGACACCTCCGCCACGGCGTGAAGGTCCTCGAGCGCGCCGCCCTCGATCCCGCCGCCCACCTCGCCATCGGCTCCGACTTCGATGGCTGGATCGCCACCATCCCCGACGAGCTGAGAGACGCCGCCGACGCCCCCCTGCTCACCCGCGCGCTGCTCGAGGCAGGCTTTGACGAGCGGCTGATCCGCGGCATCTGGGGCGACGCCTTTCTGCGGGCCTGGAGTCGCGTCGTGCCACGCCACCCAGAGTCGCCACACCCTCCAGAGCCTACGTAGCACCGCCCCTCCTGTCGCCGCCAGCGCTGGAGCGCGGCGTCCGAAGTGCCAGCACCCACCCTCGCCCGATCTGCGAGCCCGATCTGCAAGCGCACGCGTCCGCGTGGAAGCGCTGGCAGCGACATCTCGCGCCCTGACAGACGTCAGCCGCCCCTCCTGTCGCTGCCAGCGCCCAATCGCGTCGAGCGCTGGCCTGAGCCCCTGCGCTTTGGCAAGATGGCCCTGTCGTTTTTTGTGAGCAGGAGCGAGCGAGTATGGAGTTTCTGAAGCGCCTGACCGAGACTCCCGGCGTGCCAGGTCGCGAGGAGCGAGTCCGCGAGGTGATCCGTGAGCACACCGAGGGCTGGTGGGACGATCTCCACGAGGATCGGATCGGCAACCTGATCGGCACGATCAAGGCCGCCAAGCGCAAGCGCGGCGTCTCCGAGCGGCGCGCGGTGATCAGCTGCCACCTCGACCAGATCGGCTTCTACGTGCGCTACATCGATGACAACGGCTTTCTGCGGATCCAGCATGCCGGCGGCTTCGACACGCGCAACCTCTTCGCCCGGCGCGTCCGCGTGCTCACCGCCAAGCAAGACCTCGTGGGCGTGCTCAACCCCGCCGTCAAGCCGATCCACGTCGCGACCCCGGAGGAGCGGCAGAAGATCCCGACCGTGGCGGACTTCGTGATCGACCTCGGCCTTTCGGCCAAGAAGGTCAAGCAGCTCGTCCGGGTCGGCGATCCGGTGGTCCTCGAGCAGACCACCGTCGAGCTCGGCGATCTGGTCACAGGGCAGGCGATGGACAACCGCATCAGCCCCTGGGTCGCTCTCAACGCCATCGAGCGCGTCCGCGGCAAGAACACCTACGACATCGTCTTTCTGGGCAGCGCCCAGGAGGAGGTCGGGATCCGCGGCGCGACCGTGGCCGCTCAGGCGATCGACGCCGAGGTGGCGATCGCGATCGACGTGACCCTCGCCGTCGACACCCCCGGAGCGAAAAAGGAGGAGGCGATCTCGCGCCTCGGGGACGGCGTCGCGATCAAGGTCATGGACGGCGCGAGCATCTCGACCCATACGCTGGTCGACGAGTTCGTCGCCCTGGCTAAAAAGAGGCGGATCAAGCACCAATACGAGATCCTTCCGCTGGGGGGCACCGACGCTGCGGCGCTGCAGCGCTTCGGCGGCAGCAGCCGCACGATCACCCTCTCTGTGCCCTGCCGCTACGTCCACACCGTCACCGAGACCGTACACAAAAAAGACCTCGAGGCCGCAGTGAAGCTGCTCGCCGCCTGGCTGATGGGGGGATAGCAGGCCGCTCTCGAGCAGCCTGGCGGCGCGATGAATGAGACAGGCGACAGCTTCGACACGAGGCGAGCTCGGCTCCGCGAGCTGCTCGCCGAGCACTACGCTCACGAGCGGATCCTCGAGGATGACTATGAACGCCGCCTCGAGCGCGTCGAGTCGGCGGGCGACGAGCTCGACCTCGACGCCGTGGTCGCGGACCTGCCGCTCTTCGACGCCGAGGGGCGGCGCGTGATCACACCCTACCCCGCCGGCGCCGCCACCCCCAGGGGGCTCACCGCCGCTTCGGTAGGCGCTGCGCCCGCGCCCGTGGCGAGCACCGCCGGTCAGGCCCCGCTCGCGCTGCAGAGCAGCTTCGGCTCCATCCAGCGCCGAGGCGAGTGGGACGCCCCGCGGCAGATCGTCGTCGACGTCAGCTTTGGCGACGCCAAGCTCGACTTCCGCCAGGCCCGGATGCAACCCGGCGTCACCGAGGTGATCGTCAACGTCAGCCTCGGCTCGGTGACGATCACCGTCCCCCCACAGCTCCCCGTGAGCTGCGCTGGCGAGGCGGTGATGGGCGACTTTTCGCGCTACGACAAGAGCGCCGAGGGGCACCCCGAGGACGCCCCCCGCCTGCGCGTCAGCGGCAAGGTCTTCATGGGCGAGGTGAAGCTGATCGCCCGCAGGCGCCCGCGCTGAGACGAGCGTCGACGGAGCGATGAACCTCTACCTCCACCCATGGTGGCTGCTGCCCCTCGCCGGGGTCACCGGCGTGCTCTGCGGCGTGGTCAACACCCTCGCCGGCGGCGGCAGCTTCATGGTCCTCGCCGTGCTGGTGCGCGGCGGCCTCGACGCCGCGACGGCCAACGGCACGCTGCGGTTGGGCATCCTGGTTCAGAGCCTGACGGGGGCCTTGACCTTCCACCGCCACGGGGTCAGAGATGGTGACACCATCCTACGCCTCGCGCCCCCCCTCTGCGTTGGCGCGATGGGCGGCGCGCTCTTGGTCACGAAGCTCTCGTCGGCGCTGCTCAAGCCGCTCTTCGGCTGCCTGCTGTTGCTCTGGTCGGCCCTGCTGATCCTCCGCCCAGGTCGCTTCCTCGAGCCCGCCACTGATCCCAAGCCCGTGGGCCTCGCCGCCCTGGCGATGGCGCTGGTGATCGGCGTCTACGGCGGCTTCATCCAGGCCGGCGCCGGCTTTCCGCTGATCGGGCTGACGGTCTACCACCTCGGCTACCCCGCGGTGCGCGCCAACGGGATCAAGATCGCCGTCGCGCTGGCGTATACCGTGGTGGCCTTCCCGCTCTTCGTCTACGCGCGGCAGGTGGCCTGGATCCCGGCCGCCGCGCTCTCGGTGGGAAGCGTCCTTGGCGGCTGGCTCGGTGTGCGGCTTCAGCTGCGCGTCGGGGCCCAGCTGATCCGCTGGACGCTGATCGCGATGGTCGCGCTCTCGGGGCTATCGCTGCTTCTACGCTGAGACTATACTGCCGCGCCATGGCCAAGCGCGCAGACAAGAAGAACAAGAGCGAGAGCAAAGGCGGCAAGAAGGCGAAGGGACCGACCCGCGCCGAGCTCGCCGATCGACACGACCTCTATCAGAAGTCAGTGCAGGTACCGGAGGTCGACGTCGAGTTCTTCGCCAAGGTCTTCAAGAAGACCTTCAAGCGGCCGGCGACGCTGCTGCGCGAAGACTTCTGCGGCACCTTCGCCCTGGCCTGCGAGTGGATCAAGAGCGGCACGCGCAAGAACCCTCGCTCGGCGATCGGCGTCGACTTCGACCTCCCGACCCTCGACTGGGGCCGCGAGCATAACCTCTCGGATCTCGACGCCGATCAGCGCAAGCGGATGACGATCTACCAGCACGACGTCCGCGCCGTACGGGGTAAGAAGGCCGACATCGTCGCCGCCCAGAACTTCTCCTACTTCGTCTTCAAGACCAGAGACGAGCTGCGCGACTACTTCCGCGTGGCCTACGAGAACACCGCCGACGAGGGGCTCTTCATCACCGACCTCCTCGGCGGGCACCTCGTGCTGAAGTACGATCACACGCTCGAGCGACGTCGGCTGAAGGGGTTCAGCTACGAGTGGGAGCAGATCAGCTTCAACCCGGTCAACCATGACGTGGTCTATCACATCAACTTCTCCTTCCGCGACGGCAGCCGCCTCGACCAGGCCTTCCGCTATGAGTGGCGGCTCTGGACGATCCCCGAGGTCCGCGAGCTGATGGCCGACGTGGGCTTCGAGACCAGCGATGTCTACTGGGAGGGGACCGACGAGGAGACCGGCGAGGGCAACGGCGTCTACGAGAAGACCGACTGCCCGGAGAACGACCCCGCCTGGGTCTCCTACGTGATCGCGACCAAGGGCAAGCCCGCCGGTCGTCGGAGCCGCAGTCGATGAAACGTTTGGAGAAGGCCGCCCGAGTCGCCACGATCCTCGAGGATCTCTACCCGCAGCCGCCGATCCCGCTGGCCCACGACGATCCCTACACGCTGCTGATCTCGGTGCTGCTCAGCGCCCAGACCACCGACAAGAAGGTCAACGAGGTCGTCCCGGACCTCTTCGCGCTGGCCAACACGCCGGCGGCGATGGCGGCCCTCGAGGTCGAGACGATCTTGGAGACGATCCGCCAGATCGGCCTCGCGCCGACCAAGGCCAAGAACATCAAGAAGCTCTCCGAGATGCTCGTCAGCGAACATGGCGGTGAGGTCCCGGCGGACTTCGCGGCGCTCGAGGCGCTCCCCGGTGTCGGCCACAAGACCGCATCGGTGGTGATGGCCCAGGGCTTCGGCCTGCCGGCCTTCCCCGTCGACACCCATATCCACCGCCTCGCCGCGCGCTGGGGCCTCTCGTCGGGCAAGAACGTCGAGACCACCGAGGCCGACCTGAAGAAGGTCTTCCCCGAGCAGAGCTGGAATAAGATCCACCTGCAGATCATCTACTTCGGCCGGGAACACTGCCCCGCCCGACGCCACGACCTCGACGAGTGCCCGATCTGCTCCTGGGCCGCCAGCGCCAAGCGCAAGGCCGAGGAGAAGGCGCTCAACGCCCCCAAGAAGCGCAAGGGCAGCTCCTGAAACGAACACATAGGACCGCTTCGCGGAGCTTGCGCGAGCTCGACCTGCTCAGCTGTCAGACGAAGAGATCGGGCATCAGCGTGTTGCCAGGCTCGACGGCGTACTGATCGAAGTCGGTCACGCCCTCGGCGCGGAGCACGTCCTCGTCGATGAAGAAGTTGCCTGTGCACTCGCGCGCCGGGCGGACGAGGATCGCGTGGGCGGCGTCCGACATGATCTCGACCTTGCGCGAGCATTGAATCATCGCGTCGCCGCCGAGCAGGTTTCTTACCGCCGCGGTCGCCACGGCGGTCCGTGGCCAGAGCGCGTTGACGCCAATCCCAGCGCTCTCGAGCTCCGCGGCCATCCCGAGCACGCACATGCTCATCCCGAACTTGGCCATCGTGTAGGCCACGTGTGGCGCGAACCAGCGCGCCTCCATATTCAGCGGCGGCGAGAGGTTGAGGATATGCGGGTTTTCGGCGCCCTTCAGCAGCGGCAGACAGGTCTGGCTGCAGAGGAAGGTGCCTCGAGTGTTGACCTGATGCATCAGGTCGTAGCGCTTCATCGTCGTCGAAGGCGTGTTGGTCAGGCTGATCGCGCTGGCGTTGTTGACCAGGATGTCGATCCCGCCGAAGATCTCGACCGCTTGGTTCACCGCCGCGCGGACCTGCTCCTCGAAGCGGATATCAACCACACAAGCGAGCGCCTTGCCTCCCGCCGCCTCGATCTCCTCAGCGGCGCTGTAGACCGTGCCTGGGAGCTTCGGGTGCGGCTCGGCGGTCTTGGCCGCGACCACCACATTGGCGCCATCTCGCGCTGCGCGTAGCGCGATGGCCTTGCCGATGCCGCGACTCGCGCCCGTAATGAACAAGGTCTTGCCTGCCAGATCGGACATCGCTCTCTCCTCCCTTCGGGGATCCTTGACGAAGACGAGCATGACCCGGCAACCCGGGGGGCGCTAGCGGTGGCGTCGCACGAGGCGCGCGCCGATCAAGCCGAGGAGCACCAGCAGCAGCGTCGGGTTTGGCAGCCGCTCGATCTGCCGCCCGATGCGACAGGCCGCCGTCGAGCCTGCGCCACCGCAGCCACCACCGGCGCTGCCGCCACAACCGCCGCCGCCAGCACCACAACCACCCCCACCATCGCCCGCGCAGCCCCCGCCGCCGCCGTCACCGTCACAGCCGCCGCCGCCGCTGTCGCAGCCGCCGCTGTCGCTGCACCCGCCACCGCCGCCACTGCCCAAGGAGAGCCCGCCCTTCGAGGAGCTGCCGCCGCCCCTGCCGCCGCTTCCCTTGCCGCGGCCTCCCCTGTCGCTGCTGCTGCCATCATTGCCACCGCTGCCCAGCCAACGATCCTGCCGCCCAGCGTCGAGGCTCCCACCGGCGCCCGCGCCGGTTCCCGCGCCGGTTCCCGCGCCGCCGTCGACGCCGTCGCAGCCGCGAGCGATCACGGCCAGCGCAGCGCTCCGCGGCGTATTCGACGCCAGGGAACAAGGCGACGAGAGGCCACCGAGCGCGATCACCCCAACCTCGAGCTGTCTCAGCTGATCGTCCGTGGTCCGCAGCTTGCCGTCGTCTCCTGCGTCAACCACGCGCAGCGTGAAGTCGACGTCCTGACAGGGGCAGCTCGGCGAGCTTGGCAGCTCGAGGGTCCCAGAGATGAGAGCCGCCTCGAACGTCAGCTCGCCGGCGGCGTCATGCTCCGTGTAATGGATCCCCAAGCTCCGCGGCGAAGGCAGCTGAGCTCCGCCTGCGGTCCAGGCCTTCGGATCGCTGAGGGGCAGCTCCAGACCGAGCTCTGCTACGTCACCGGAGCCGCGCACGAAGCGCAGGGTCACGCGACGATCGGCAGGGCCGGCGAGGCCGAGCGCGGGTGAGAGCAGCGCCGCACCGGAGACCGCCTCGCCAGGAACCACCACGTTCTCCTGGAGGTCGAAGCAGGAGCGCGTCTTCGGCGGGCAGCGCACCGCGCGTTCGTGAAGCGTCAGCCGAAAGGGCGTTGCGTGAGCGCCCCCTCCCGCTCCTTGACACCCTCATTGTGATCATCACCACAGCCGCCGAGCGCCAACCCCATCGGCAGCGCTACGGCGACGACCTGCAGCGCCGAGAAGCGCTGCAAACACCGCATACGATCGTCCCGCATGGCGACCAGGGACAGCAACCTACGTACCGACCGCCGACTTGCCTGATCGCCGTTGTTCCCCGCCCTTTTTCGCTCAGAGCCGCCAGCGAGCGTGGTGTCTTTGCAACAGGCGTCTACAGAGGTTGGCACCCCATGCGGCGTTAGTGGGCGAGGAAGGTCTCCACCCTTTCGCATGCCACCATATATGGGCCTCCCCGTCGGGCGGCGCGCCGAAGGCCACAGCCTGCGGCCAGGACTGCCCGACAGGCTGTTAGAGCGCTGATCAGCTTACCGGACCGAGCTGCGCGAAGGATGCGGCAGGCATCACGGCGTAGGAGCGAGCAGGGCGCCTGCTGGTAGCACGCAACCGACGAGCGACAACCGCGGCGACGGGAGGCATCTGTGGGGGAGCTCTTAGCTGGCGCTCTCGGCTTCCCACCGCTTCGCGCGTCGCCGACACCTGCGACGCAGCCGCCGCCAACCGCTACGCGAGAAGAGCAACGAGAGCAGCACGAGCATCATGAAGCCGTTGTGGATCCGCACACGCTTCAGCACTCCAAGCGCGCAAGCGGAGTCGCTATCCCCTTCGCAGCCGCCGTCGCTGCTATCCCCCTCGCAGCCGCCGCTGCTACCGCCCTCGCAGCCCTGGTCCCCCTCGCAGCTGCCGCCCGAGCCGTCGCAGCCCTCATCGGCGTCATCGCAGCCCTCGTCGCTCGTCACGCAGCCGTCGGTGCTGCTGCAGGCCTCGGCGCAGCCCTCGCTGAGCGCGACAGAGGTCCCGTCGTAGTCGATACCGCCGCCGCCGCTGCCGCCGCTGCCACCGCCGCCACCGCTGCCGCTGCTGCCGCCGCCACCGTTAGCGCTGTTGCCACAGGTGCGCTCGATCACCTCGGGGCGCGTGTCGAGAGGCAAGGAGACCGGAGTCTTGCAGTAGACGCCGTTGCTCCCCAGCACGCCAGCGTTGACGCGGCGGATCGCGTCGTCGGCGCTCGCGATCCGACCATCTGGCCCAGGCCCGACGAAGCGCAGCTCGAAGCGGATGTCATCACAGCTGCAGCTCGCCTGAGGGATCTCGACCGTGCCGGTGGCGACCCAAGACTCGAAGGTCAGGTTGCCCTCCCCGTCACGCTCCTCGTAGCGCAGCTCCATCTTGTTCGCGTTGCTGATCGCGTCGACCCGAGGCAGGTCGAGGAGGAGCACCCCGAGGCGCCCCGAGGCGCGGGTGAAGGTCAGCTCGGTGCGCAGGCCCGTCTGCGGAAAGGCGACGCTGGGCTTCACGTTCGCTGCGCCTCTGAGCTCCTCGGGCTGCGCCAACGACGAGCCCTCGTAGCAGTAGAAGCCATAGGGCGTGCAGCCGACGTCCTTGTTGAAGAGCTTCAGCTCAAAGGTCACGCCGCTCAGCGCGAGCTTCGCCGCTTCGAGTCGCTCTTCGTCTCCATCGAGCTCGCCACCACAGGCGCAGAGCCCCGCAGCGCAAAGCCCCACAGCACAAAGCCCCAACACCAGCGACGCTCGGCCTGAACGACGCAGCGATTCACCGCACGAGCTCTGTCCACCGCACGAGCTCTGTCCACCGCACGAGCCCTGTCCCCGGTCTTGCATTCCGATGCCGTCCATACTCGCATCTTGAGCAAGCGACGTACCACGAAAATCAACGAAAACAGATAACCGGGCTCAGGCCGGAAGGGCGCAATACCAGGGAGTTGCGTGTCAACAGGCGACCGCAGAGATGGTCGCGGCGAGGCCAACGAGAGTGAGGTGGGTCGATAGCACCACAGCTGTGGCGTCGACGCCGCTCTAGAGCGCTGTTCCGCTTACCAGACCGATCTGCGGCGCGAAAGATGCGGCATCAGAGCGTAGGAGCGAGGAGGGCGCCTGCTGGTTGCAAGCAACCGACGAGCGACAACCGCTTTGACTTCGCAGAACAGCGCGGCGACGGGAGGTAAGCGGGTCAGCGCTCTCGTAGCAGCCTGTTGATCTAGCCCTCCCGTTACGCCGCGTGCCCTTCGAAGCGAGCGCTAGGTCGCTCAAGCTCGCCGCAGCTAGTGCTCAAAATCGGTCCACTCTCCGCCTGGGTGGCGATGATCGGCCCAGGCGATCGCGGCCTCTTCGGTGATGAAGGCGCCCATCGGGTGGGTGTGGACGTCGCGGTCCTCTGGGCGCTCGACGAACCAGGCATGGTGCCCGTCGATGCAGATGCGGATCTCTTTGCCGTCGTCGGCGGTCTTGGTCTTGAGCGGCTTGAACGATGACATCGCGTCCCTCCAGGGGGCCATCGTACCGCAGCCGCCCAGGGGAGCAAGACCTCTGCGACACGACAGAGGTTCGTGGCCCAGCGTGTAAAACCCCGTGTGGGAGGCAGCGTGTGGAACGCTTCCCTCCGGCTCATCGCCGCGCTACACTCGGGCGCTCATATCCGAACAGCTTGCGGAGTAGCTCATGAGAACCACGCGGCACGTGCTGGCTAGCCTGCTTGTCGGCGCCTTGCTGGCCCTAGGCGCCTGTAGTGACGATTCGACTACCACACCTGAGGCGGACGGCGGGCTGAAGCCCGACAAATCCGTGATCCCCGACAGCGACGGCCAGGTCCCCCTCGACACCCAGCCGGACACCGCGCCCCCGCCGAAGCTCTGCGAGAGAGCGGAGGAGCTGACCCTCAAAGACGGCAGCGTGCGCGTGGTGCGCTCCGCGACCTGGCTGCTCCCGCTCGAAGCCGAGCCGAAATGTGCGGGGTCGGCCGCCGCGGACGCGCCGAAGATGCTCTTCAAGTTCGCAGCGACGAAGGACCAATGGTACCGCGTGCTGCTCGACGCGCGATTCGACGCCTATATGTACCTCTTTACCAACGCCACCTGCACCGTCGCTGACATCGAGGCCGACTGCACCAGCGGCACCACCGGTGACAAGGTCGGCCCGATCAGCGGCGGATCGCTGGGCCTGGCCTACATCAAGGCGCCCGCTGACGGCGACATCTTCGCGGTGATCAAGGCAGCAGCGGCCGATCCGGAGGCGTTCTTCGCCTTCACCGTCGAGGAGATCAAGGCCCCAACCAACGGCACCTGCGCGGCGGCCCAGGCGATGCCTTTTTTCAATGGGAAGGCCGCTGTGGTCGGCGACACGCAGGCCAAGCTGACGCCGGATGAGTTCTCCGGGCTGCGCTGCGGCAGCAGCGCCGACCTCGACGGCCCGCAGGCCTACTACAGCTTCACCGCCAAGAAGGGCGTCAGCTACAAGATCGCGGTCAACCCGACCTTCGAGGGGCGCCTCTACGTCTTCACGGCTGCGACGAGCTGCACCCAGGCCGACATCGAGACCGACTGCGCCTCCAACGGCGCTACAGGCAAGTTCTTCGCGCTGAAGGCAAACCAAGCGAACGACGCATACTTCGTCGCCCAAGCCGACGGCGACTACAAGATCGCGATCGACAGCGAAGACGCGGCGCAAGCGGGCAGCTTCGCCCTCGGCATCGAGGAGGACGTGGTCGAGCCGCCGGATAACGAGAGGTGCGCCGACGCCAAGCCCGTGGTCTTCAACGCTGGCAAAGCGTCCTTCCTCGGCACCACGATCGCCGCTGTCAACGAGTTCGGCACCACCATCGACTGTGGTGGGGTCACCGACCTCGACGGGCCTCAGGTGTATTACAAGCTCAAGGTACAGGCGAACAAGGGCTACAAGATCACGCTCTCCCCCTCCTTCTCCAGCTACTTCTACGTCTTCAAGGCCAGCTCCTGTGGCACGGGCACCCTGATCGACGCGGACTGCGCGACCAAGGGCGCCGAGGGCCTCTTTAGCAAGAAGGTGAGCTCTGGCGACAGTAAGACGCTCTTCTTTCGCCCGACGACGCCCGGCGACTACCTGGTCGCGGTCGACAGCTCCAGTGACACCATCGCTGGCAACTTCAACATCGATTTTGCCGAGATCGATCCGCCCAGCAACGCGACCTGCGCCGCCGCCAAGACCGTGCCCCTCACCTCTGGGGCAGCGACGATCAAGGGCACCACGGCCTTCTCCCTCGACGAGCACTCGGGCCTCACCTGCAGCAGCAGCACCGCCCTCGATGGCCCTCAGGTCTACCACTCGATCACGCTGACCAAGGACAAGCTCTACAAGATCGAGCTCACCCCCGCCTTCGCCGACTCCTTCATGTACGTCTTCCGCAAGGCCTCGGGCTGCACCCAGAACGCGATCCAGACCGACTGCTCCGCCGGCGGCGCGAGCGGCTCGAGCGCCGGGCCCCTGGGCGCTGGCAACACCGGGGCCGTGTACATCGTGCCCACCGCCACCGAGGACTACATCATCGCGGTCGACTCGAGCGACATCAGCAAGTTCGGTGACTTCGAGATCACGATCACCGAGACCACGCCGGGCACCAACACCACCTGCGCGGCGGCGACCCAGCTGACGCTGAAGAACAACACCGCCACGGCTATCGGCATCACCACCGGCGCGGCCAATGAGTTCGGCAGCACCGTAACATGCGGCGGCAACGCGATGGAGGGCGCGCAGAACTACTACAAGATCTCGATGGTCGCCAACACCAAGTACTACATCAGCATCACCGCTGACTTCGCAGCCTCAGTCTACGTCTTCAGCCCCACCGCCGCCTGTGGTGGCGCGGCGATCGACACCGACTGCGCCTCCGCCGGCGTCACCGGCGACGTCCGATCGCTGCCGGGCCCCGGCTCGATGGCCTTTACCTTTACGCCCACCACCGCGGGCGACTACGTGATCGCCGTCGACGCCCGAAACGCCGCGGCGAGCGGCGCCTATACCCTGCAGGTCGCCGACCTCTTCCCGAGGGTTCTGATCGACGAGATCAACGTGGGCAGCAACGACTATGTCGTGCTGCGCAACACCGGCTCGCTGACCGCCCAGCTCGCCGGGATGGAGTTCATCCTCTACACCACCAACCTCTCGGCGCCGGACAACGCGATCACCTTCTCCAACCTCTCCCTCGCCCCCGGCGCGACCCTCTACCTCGTGGAGACCAGCTCGCCGCAGCCTGGCGACATCTACATTGGCGGCAATATCTTCTACGGCGGCGGCTCGTCCTTCAACGCCATGCTCTGCCAGGGCCCCTGCGCGACCACGAGCAACGCCGTCGACTTCGCGCAGTTCGGCAACAGCCCGCCGACACCGCCCACCGGCATCACCTTCACCGGCGGTGGCGTCACCGGGATCACGTATAACAACGAGTCCACCACCAGCTACATCCGCAAGAACACGCTCGGCACCTCCCCTACCTTCCTCAAGAGCGACTGGGCCACCGGCCCAGCCACCCGCTAGCGCGATCAGGCACCCGCTAGCGCGATCAGGCACCCGCTCGCGCAAGACAGAAGCCTCCCCCAAACAGCATACAGCTCCCCGTGACGGTCCCTCGGATCTGCGATCGCCGCTGGCTTTTTGCGATAGACTCAGCCCATGTGTCTCTCCAGCCCCTCGAGCCCTACGAAGCCTCTCAGCGTCTGCGTCGCGCTCGCCACAGCGCTGCTCCTCTCGCCCTCGTGCGAGCCGACCACCCCCAGCCCCACCGGGAAGTGCGGCGAGTGTGCCGGCTGCTGCGACGCGCAGGGGATCTGTCAGCTAGGCAGCTCTCCCACGTCCTGCGGCGTCAACGGCGCGAGCTGTCGCACCTGCCTCGCCACCGAGCGCTGCGTCGCTGGCAGCTGTCAGCTCGGCGGCGCCCCCGACGGCGGCGGCTGCAGCGGCTGTGTGGCCGGTGGACAGTGTTTCAGCGGCGACGAAAACGGTGCCTGTGGCAAAGGAGGCGTCCAATGCGTCGCCTGCAGCTCCTCCGAGCTCTGTGTCGTCGGCATCTGCAAGACCCCCAGCTGCCCGAGCTGCCTTACGGGCTGCTGCCAAGGCAACACCTGTCAGCCCGGCAACACGAACACAGCCTGTGGGACGGGCGGTGGCGTCTGCCGCGACTGCTCGTCGCTTGGCAAGACCTGCGACCCGCTCAGCCACACTTGCGGCGGCTGCGCCGACTGCGCCTCTGGTTGCTGCGACAGCGCCACGGGCACCTGCCAGCCCGGCACCACTGACGCGGCCTGCGGCGCCGGCGGCGCGGCCTGCGTCGACTGCGCCGCCCAGGGTACGCTCTGCGATCCAACGACCGCCCAGTGTACAACCTGCCAAAACTGCCCCGCCGGCTGCTGCGATGGCCCGGTCTGTGTGCCGGGCAACGCCGACGGCGCCTGCGGGCAGGGCGGCTTCGCCTGCACCGACTGCCTGGTCGAAGGTAAGGCCTGCACCTCGCAGCGTACCTGCGAGCTCCCCTGCCCCAACTGCCCGAGCGGCTGCTGCTTGGGCAAGCTCTGTGTGGCCGGCACCGGAGACAGCGCCTGTGGCCAAGGCAACCTGAAGTGCGTCGACTGCGCCTCCGCTGGTGGCACCTGCGACAAGAACACCCGGATCTGCGCCGGGGGCTGCCCCAACTGTCCAACGGGCTGCTGCGACGGGAGCACGTGCATGCCCGGCAGCAGCGACTCGGCCTGCGGTACGGGCGGTCAGGTCTGCGTCAACTGCACACAGCAGGGGCGCAGCTGCCATGTGGCGCGCAAGAAATGCGAGTGACGCTCGATGCGCGCGCTCGATGACGAACCGCTAGCGCCACGCACGACCCTCGGCATTGGAGGAAGGGCGCGCCGCTTGATCGAGCTCGCCGACGAGGCCGAGCTCGCCGCGACGCTGCGCGAGGACCGAGAGCGCGGCGCCCCGCTCTACTACCTGGGCGGGGGCAGCAACGTCGTGATCGCCGACGCGGGCCTCGACGCCACCGTGCTGCAGCTCCGCGACGATCGCGTGGCCTTCGAACGTGAGCGCGACCGCGTCCTCGTGAGCTGCGCGGCCGGTGTCGAGTGGGACGCGTTGGTGGCCCGCTCGGTCGACGAAGGCCTCGCAGGGCTCGAGTGTCTCTCTGGGATCCCGGGGCACGTCGGCGCCTCACCAATCCAGAACGTCGGCGCCTACGGTCAGCAGGTCGAAGACACCCTGGTCTCGGTGCGCGTCGTCGATCGCGATAGCGGCGAAGCGCAGACGCTCTCGGCCGATGACTGTGAGCTAAGCTATCGCGGCAGCGTCTTCAAGAGCCGCTGGCCGGGGCGCTACATCGTCGTCGAGGTCACCTTCGCGCTGAGGCCGGGACCACCAGCCCGACCCCGCTACGGCGAGCTCTCCCGCGCCCTCGACCAGCTCGCACTCGAACAAGGCCGCGCCCCGAGCCTCGCCGAGGTACGTCAGACGGTGCTACGCCTGCGCCGCGGCAAGGGGATGGTCGTCGATCCATCCGAGAGAGACAGCCGCAGCGCCGGCTCGTTCTTCGTCAACCCGACCCTCCCGGAGGCCAACCTCGAGCCGCTGCGTCAGCGGGCTCGCCAGGCGGGCCTCCTGAGCGGCGACGACGATCTGCCCCACTTCGCGGCCCACACCGGAGCGCGGAAGGTCGCCGCCGCCTGGCTTATCGAGCGCGCGGGCTTCGCCAAGGGCCATGTTCACAGAGATGGAGGCGTGGGTCTCTCGACACGCCACGCGCTAGCGATCGTCAACCGAGGTGGTGGTACAGCGGCCGCCGTGGCCGAACTCGCCGAGGGGATCCAGCGCGCTGTCTGGGAGCGCTTCGCTATCGAGCTCACCCCCGAACCGCAGTTTCTCGGCCTCGCACCGCCACGGCTCGAGCGCGCTGAGCTACTCGTCTAGCCCCTCGGCGAGGCGCTCGACGATCAGCCCGAAAAACACGTGGTCGGCGCCGCGGAAGATCCAGCCGAGCTGAACGGCGCAGCCAACGCAGGCGGCGACCTGCCAGCGGTAGCCCGGAAACCAGCTCCAATGGTCGCTGCTCTCTCCCTCCCCAGCGCTCCCCGGCGCGTGGCTGAAGCAGCGGATCGTGTAGACGAAACCCCCGGGGTTGACGAAGGTGTGGCAGTGCTGATTGGCCACCTCGATGACGTTGTCCTCGGTGGTCACCAGCTGGCCACATGCGGCGCAGAGCAGGCGTCGGTGGGGTCGCGTCTCCCGCTGCCGTTGCTCTTCGATCTCCACGTCGTGGTCAGCAGAGATCCCGCCTTCAGCCGCGTCACCACCCCCGGGCGGCTTGACCGGCCGCGACCACTGAAGGAGCCCTCGAGACTCTGCGAGATGCTGCATCATGCGCGCAGCATAGCAGCCCATGCGCTCGTTTCGCGCCGCTGACGCTCTCCGGTAGGTCGCAACCAGCTGGACCAAGCACGGATCCTTGGCGAGCTACCTCCGCGCCCGCCGCCTGCTCACCCCTACACAGCTCGCAGCCCTCGGCCTGGCCGCCTGACGGCCGTGGAAGCGGGCTAAGGGCTTAGCGAGCCAGGCGCTCGCCGATCAGCCCCCAGAGCCGGCGATGAAAGCCGATGGAGAGCGGATCGGAGGGGGCGGCACCACCAACGCGGCGGCCCTTCAGCTTCTTCAGGTCGATGGCCCGGTCGCGGTAGTAGTACTCGGGATGAAACTGCACCGCGAAGACGTGGGGGAAACGCCGGTGACGCACCGCCTCGGGCACCTTGCCGTCGACGCTGGTCGCGATGACCTCGAGCCCGACCCCGACCTTCTCGATGGCCTGATGGTGCACACTCAGGACCGCCGGTGACGTCCCTCCCGGCGCGAGGCGACTCCACAGCTCTTTGGCCCCCGAGAAGCGCAGCCGATGGTAGACGCCGGGCGCCAAGGCGCGGCCTGAACGCAGCGCAAACTCTACGGAGCGATGGCGCGCGTCGGCGGGGAGGGCGCGGATCGCTTCGAGGGTCTTGACGCCATAGATCTCGCTGGGGATGTCCTGCACCAGCGTCCCGCCGGTGGCGACGTTCATCGCCTGCATGCCCATGCAGATGCCCAAGATGGTGTAGCGGGGCTGCTTGCTCAGCAGCGGCTTCAGCTTGGTGTTCCGCGAGGTGCCCAGCAGGTGGGCTAGCAGCGAGATCTCCCAATACTGACGAAAGGGCGTACGCAGCACGGTCGTCAGCAGCGTCTCTTCGCCATAGAGCGCCGGTGGGATGTCGGCGCCGCCAGTGAAGACGATCCCTGCCGATTTCGCCAGCAGCCGCCCGAAGTCCGCCGAGCAGCCGTTGTTCCGGTACACCGCCGCCGCGCCACCGAGCTTGCAGTCGAGACCGAGCAGGCCAAACCGAGGATCGCGGATCTTGGCTAGGTAGGCTCGCGAGCTCTTGTAGCTGCGCCGCTCCTTCTTGTGGAACACGCCGACCACGACGACGCCCTTGCCCAGCGCGCCATCCTGCACCACGGCGCGCAGCGCCTGGATGATATGCGGCGTGGGGTGAGTCACCAGCAGCACGCGCTCGCCTGCGAGCTCATCGAGCGTCCACAGCGGCGCCAGCTTGGGCGCCAAGGTAGGGCCGACGGCCGGCGCCGCCAAAGCCCCGGTGGCCTTGGGCAAAGCGCAGCCGTAGAGCGCCACGACGAGGGTGAACACAGAGAGACCACGCAGGGCGCGCAGAGTAAACGGAGACACAACAGACATCGTCGACGAACTCCTCGACTTCAGGGCAGCAGGTGAGTCGACAGAAAAGCCCAGGCGCTGGGAATGAAGAGCTTCCCCACGCATTCGGGACCGAGCCGGGTGCTAAGCTGCCAAGCCGATTTCGTCGCCGCAGACATGAGCCATACGGGTGGTACGGCGTTCTGAGGCCTCGAAAGCGGCCGGCAGTGCTGTGCCCGGCGACGGGAGGCATGTGTAGGGGTGCTCATCCGCCTGATCGTGTAGCCCAACGCTTGCAATCGCACCGGGCGCAGATCGCCACGAATCCGGCGACCAGCGCCCACACCCTCACCACCCTCAGCCCACGACCTCATCGCGGGAAAGCTACGGAAGAGCTCCCCCGCTCGCAAGGGGCTGTCGAAACACGCTGTTGCCTGGCACAATGCGCCGGTCCTGCAGCGCGGCTGGCATGACGGCCAGCGATCGAGGAAGAACATGGCCAAACGAACGAACGCCGCCCCGCCCCGCCCCGCTCCCGTGCTGGTCGTGGGCAGCAGCAACTACGATCTGGTGATCCAGAGCGACCGGCTCCCAGGCCCCGGAGAGACCGTCCTCGGTGGCGAGTACCGCTCCGCCCCCGGCGGCAAGGGCGCCAACCAAGCGGTAGGGCTGCATCGTCTGGGGACCGAGGTCCGTTTCCTGTCGCGGATCGGCCGTGACCACTATGGTGATGAGGTGCTGGCGCACCTCGAAGCAGAGGGCCTCGACCTGCGCTTCTTCGAGCGTGACGAGCGGCTGCCCACGGGGCTCGCGCTGATCACCCTCGACGACGAGGGTGTCCGCTCGATCGTCGTCGCCCCGGGGGCCAACCAGAACGTCCTCGAGAGCGACGTCGAGGCCTTCTTGGAGGTCTCTCCCCCAGGCGGGATGCTGGTCACGCAGCTGGAGATCCCGGCCGCTACGGTCTCCCACCTCCTGCGACTCGCCAAGCGCTACGACAAGCGCACCCTGCTCCACGCCTCGCCGGCCGTCGCCGACTTTCCCAAAGAGGCGCTGCGGCTGGTCGACCTGCTGGTGCTCAACCAGGCCGAGCTCCGCGACCTCGCAGGGCGACCGGCCCAGCATATGGAGACCGCAGCGACCGCGGCGCGGCAGCTGGTCGACGCGGGCTGTGGCGGCGTGCTCGTGACCCTCGGCACCCGCGGCGTCTTGGTCGTGCGCAACGATGACACCCACTTCGTCCCGGGCTTCAAGGTGCCGATCCAGGACAGCAACGTCGGCTCCAGCGCGTTCATCGCCGGGCTGGTGCACCACCTCTCGCGCTCCGCGGAGCAGCTCGACGAGGCCTGGAAACAGCTGCCGGTCTCCGAAGAGGCCGTGCGCTTCGGCCTGGGGGCGATGGCGCTCTCGCTCTCACGTCCCGGCGGCCAGAGCTCGCTGGCCTCGGCCGAGGAGGTCGCGCGCTTCGTCGAGGATCCGGCGGCGGTGCAGGCTGAGGGCGACCTGCCGGCGGGGAAGCTGGCGAGCATGGCGAGTCATGCCAACAGCATCCGCCAGCGGATCATCCGCATGCTCAGCGCCGCGCGCTCTGGACACCCGGGTGGCTCGCTCTCCCTGGTCGAGGTGCTGACGTCGCTTTACTACCACACCATGGTCTACAACCCGCACCAGCCCCGCTGGCCGACCCGCGATCGCCTGGTGCTCTCCAAGGGTCACGCCGCGCCGGCGCTCTACGCCACGCTGATGGAGGCCGGCCTGCTCGACCCAGCCCTCGAGGGCGAGCTGCGCAAGCTCGGCAGCCCGCTGCAGGGCCACCCGGACATGCGCAAATGCCCCGGGGTCGAGATGAGCACCGGCTCTCTCGGCCAAGGTCTGAGCGTCGCCAACGGGATGGCTCTCGCCGCACGGCATACGGGGCTGGGCTTCCGGGTCTACTGCATCCTCGGTGACGGCGAGGTGCAGGAGGGGCAGATCTGGGAGGCGGCCATGACGGCAGCTCATCATAAGCTCGACAACCTCTGCGCGATCCTCGACTACAACGCGCTGCAGATCGACGGCAGCATTGGCCAGGTCAAGTCCCCGATCGAGCCCCTCGCCGACAAATGGAAGGCCTTCGGTTGGCATGTGGTCAACGTCGACGGTCATGATCTGGTCGACCTCTGCGCCGCGCTGGATCACGCCCGCGAGGTCAAGGACAAGCCCACGATCCTGATCGCGCAGACGATTAAGGGGCGAGGGGTGTCGTTCATGGAGGGGGTGATCGAGTATCACGGCTCGACGCTGTCGAGCGACGAGGTCAGCCGCGCGCTGGCAGAGCTGGAGGCGGCGCAATGAGCAAGCCCCTGAGACAGGTCTTCGGCGAGACCCTCGCTCGCCTCGGCGCCGAGCTGCCCGAGCTGGTAGTGCTTGACGCCGACCTCTCCAAGTCGACCAAGACCTCGGTCTTCGCCAAGGCCTACCCGGCGCGCTTTCACGACATGGGCATCGCCGAGCAGGATATGCTCGCCACCGCGGCGGGGCTCGCCACCACCGGCCTGACCCCCGTGGCCTCCACGTTCGCGATCTTCGGCACAGGCCGCGCCTGGGAGCAGCTGCGTAACTCGATCTGCTACCCATCGCTGAACGTGAAGCTGGTGGCGACCCATGGGGGGATCACCGTGGGGCAAGATGGCGGCAGCCACCAGAGCGTCGAAGACCTGGCGACCACCCGAGTGATCCCCAACCTGCGGGTGATCGTGCCGGCGGACGCCAAGGAGACCGAGCAGGTGGTCGAACACGTCGTGCGCAGCCCGGGGCCCTACTACGTGCGGCTGCCCCGCGGCGCCGCGCCCGACGTCCTGCGAGAGGGTGATCGCTTCGAGCTCGGCAGAGCGCTGACCCTACGGGAGGGCGGTGACGTCGCGCTGGTGGCCTGCGGGCTGCTCGTCGGCGTGGCCCTCGAAGCCGCAGAGACCCTAGCCAAAGAGGGGGTCGAGGCGCGGGTGATCGACTGTGCCTCCCTCAAGCCGATCGACGGCGACACCCTCGAGGCCGCCGCCCGCGACTGCGGCGCGGTGGTCACCCTCGAGGAGCATAGCGTGCTCGGTGGCCTGGGCGGCGCTGTCTGCGAGGTGCTCTCGGAGCGCTGCCCCGTGCCCGTGCTGCGCCTCGGCCTCGACGACGTCTTCGGCCAGTCCGGACCCGCCGACGCGCTGATGAAGCACTATGGGCTCACCGCCGCCCGCGCCGTGGAGCGCACCCAGCAGGCGATGGCGCTCCGAGGAAGCTAGCTCATCAGCCCGAGACGCTCGTCGATGGTGACAGCCAACGCTCGAGGACAGCCGCCAGCGTCTGCTTGCGCACGGGCTTGGCGATATGATCGTCCATTCCAGCGGCCAGGCAGCGCTCGCGGTCGCCCTTCAGCGCGTTGGCGGTCATCGCCACCACCGGCACGCTGTGGTCGAGCACGGCGCTGCCCTCGTCGCGGATCCGACGCGTCGCCTCGTAGCCGTCGAGGATGGGCATCTGACAGTCCATCAGAACGAGGTCATAGCGCCGCTGGGCTAGCGCGTGAAGCGTTTGCTCTCCGTCGCCCACGACATCGGCCTGATAGCCGAGCTTCTCGAGCATCTTCAGCGCGACGCGTTGGTTGACGGCGTTGTCCTCGGCTACCAGGATTCGCGACACGTGGCGTGGTGACGCGCTCCGCACCTCCGATGGTGTGTCGACGATCGGCTCGTCGCTCGCACCTCGCTCCTCGACGATCACCATCGGCTCGGGTTGGCTGTCGCGATCAGCCACCAGCTTGGTGACCGCGTCTAGCAGGCTGCTCGCGCGCACGGGCTTTTTGAGCACTGTTGTGTCGGCGAGGCTGAGCTCCAAGGGGAGCCGTACGCCAAAGTCCAGCAGCGCCAGCAGCGGAACCTCAAGCCGACACAGCGCGTCGTGGATCTCGAGGGCCTGCCCCTCGACCAGCGCGAGATCAAAGCCAGCGTTGGCGCGCTCAGCCGCCGCGATCCGCTGCATCGCGCCGGCTACGTCCGCGACGCTCTCGACCTCGAAGCCCGAGGCTCCGAGGAGCGTGGCGAGCTGCCGCCGCGCCCCCGCCGATCGGTTGACCAGCAGCGCTCGCCGGCCAACGAAGCGCGGCGCGGCGTTCAGCGCGTTGGTGCACTGTGCGGGCTCAAGCTCCACCGTGAACCAGAAGGTCGACCCTGCCCCGACCTTCCCCGTGGCGCCGATGGAGCCCCCCATCAGCTCGACCAAGCGCTTGCTGATCGAGAGCCCGAGGCCCGTGCCCCCAAAGCGCCGGGTGGTCGAGCTGTCGGCCTGCTTGAAGGGCTGGAAGAGCGCGTCCGCCTCTTGGGGATCGATGCCGATACCGCTGTCTCGCACCTCGAAGAGCAGCTTCAGCGCGTCGCCGTCAGCGGAGGCGAGCTTGACCTCCAAGGAGACCTCGCCCCGCTCGGTGAACTTCACGGCGTTGCCGACCAGGTTGATCAGGATCTGACGCAGGCGGCCGGAGTCGCCAATCAGCCGTTCGGGCAAGCAGGGGTCGATGAAGCAGGTCAGCTCCACCTCGCGGCGGAAAGCTCGCAGCGCGTGGAGGTCGAGCACATCCTCGAGCACCTCACGGAGGGCGAACTCTTGGGCGTCGATGCTCAGCTCGCCAGCTTCGATCTTCGAGAAATCCAAGATGTCATCGACGATCGTCAGCAGCGCCTCGGTGCTCTGGCGGATCGTCTCGGCGAAGCCGCGCTGTTCGGCGGTGAGCTCGCTCTCGAGGAGCAGGCCGACCATGCCGACCACCCCGTTCATCGGCGTGCGGATCTCATGGCTCATATTCGCCACGAAGGAGCTCTTCGCGGCGCTCCCAGCCTCCGCCTCTCGGGCCGAACGACGCGCCTCGGCGATCGCCTCCTCGAGGTGCCGGTTCTTGACCTCGATCGACGCCTTGGCGATCTCGAGCTCGGCCTGGGCCTCCTTCAGCGCGGAGACGTCGACGAAGGTCTCCACCACCGCCGGATGTCCATCGAACGCCATCCTCGAGGCGGTCTTGAGCACTGGGATGCTCTCGCCCGAGCTGAGCCTCAGCGTGCGCTCGCGTGTTACGCGCTCGCCCCCCAGATCGAGCAGCGGGCAGTGATCACCCTTCTGATGGCAGAACACGCTCTCACAGACCGTGCCCTCTCCGATCGGGGCGAGCTGCCGCGCTGCGCGGTTCGCGTAGCGCGTCTGGCGCGTCTCGGCGTCGACGACCAGCACCGCCGCCTCGACGTTATCTAGCATCAGCTCGAGTTGCCGCCGCTCCAGCACGATCTGCGCCTCGGCCCGACGTTGCTCTGTGGCGTCGATCGCGACTCCGCCCACGCCGACCACACCGCGCTTGTCTCGAAGCGGAAACTTCGAGACGAGGAAATGATGAACACCTTCGTCGTGAGGGACCTGCTCCTCGATCCGCATCACCCGATCAGCCTCGAGCACGGCTCGGTCGTTGGCGCGAAAGCTATCAGCGATCTCCCGTGAGAAGAGATCGTGGTCGGTTCGACCAAGGATCTCGTCGAGCTTCAGCCCGAAGACCTCGGCGTAGCGCTGGTTGGCCAGCAGGTAGCGACCACCGCTGTCTTTGAAGAAGACCACGTTCGGGCTGTTGTCGAGGATCGCCGAGAGCAGCTCCGAGGAGCGCCCGAGCACGGCCCGGGCGCGCTCATCGAGGGGATCCGCAGGTCGCTGCCAGCCCTCGGCATTCCGTGCTTCGAGGAGCTGGTTGACGCGCCGCTCGACCCTGCCGATCGCCCCCTCCCCTACCGCGAGCAGTCGTGGTCGAGGTTGCTCTAGGTCAGCGAAGGAGGCGAGCGCAGCCTCCACCGCAACGAGGCGCGCGTCATCACTCATCGAGACCTTCGGAGAGCCCAGCTCGACCCTCGCTAGCGCACCACCACTTCTGCCATTCTGCCCAAAACGCCGATTCATCCTCGCCCCACGGACGATCCATCGACGCAAGCTCCCTCGCCTGTAGCTCTCCCTGCCTGCGGACTGCGTTGGAAGCAGCTTGCAGCGTAAAAGCCCCCCTACACACTCGGGACCGAGCCGGGTGCTGAGCTGCCGCGCCGATTTCGTAGCCGAATGGAGGTCTCGGCCCGGTAAGGGCTTCTACCGATTCGAGGGCCACTGGCGCGCCGCCGACACCCGTGGTCAGATACGATCATGCTGACGTCGACACCCCATCGCCTACCGGAGCTGCTGCTGATCACTTGCCTGCTCGGTCTCGCTGGCTGCAGCGATGACGACGCCAGACAGGCGGACGGTGGCTCGAACACCGATCTCTCTCAGCGATCGGAGCTCGGCCCCGGACCCGATGGAGGCCCCTTGGATAGGGGCGCTGTCGCGGATCTCTTCCGCTCCGACGCGGGGCGCTGCGGCGAGCTGTCGGCGACAGACTGCTTCTCCAACCTCGACTGCCCCACCGACCGCCGCTGTCAGAGCGTCGACAGCGTCGGCCTCGTGGTCTGCTGTCTACCTGGCCCCCGCGGCACGAAGACCGCCGGCGAGAGCTGCGCGGGAGAGAGCGAGTGCGCCAGCGCGGTCTGCGTCGCCAAGGGCGACCATCCGTCGGTCTGCAGCAAGGACTGTCAGAGCGAAGCCGACTGCCCGACGGGGATGAAAGACTGCAAGACCATCGCCTTCTCTGGCTCGTCGCAGCAGTGGTGCTTCCCCGAGTAGCCCTAGCCATGCGCTACAAGACCGAGAGCTCGAGCAGGTAGCTGCCGACCTCGCTCGGCGACCAGGAGTCGACGACGATCACGAAGGTCATCGCGACACTCATGGGGTTTTTGAGGGTCACCGTCTCGACCAGCCCGACCCCCACCGTGTCGGAGACAAGCCCAGCGCAGGCGGCGTCAACCGCCGCGCTCTGGCAGGCGGTGGTCTGGACAAAGGCGTAGAGCGCGGCGTCGAAGGTCGGCTCCGGGGTCAGCTTGACCTCGGCGGAGGTGGTCGCCGGCAGCTCCACGGTGTAGTAGGTCTGCGGCCCGGAGAACGGCCCCTGGGCCGACCCACAGGAGACGCCTGCCAGGTCGTTTCGGGTCAGCCCCGTGTCACCGCTCACCGAGGCGTTGCCGCTCTGTACGTTGAGCACCTCGGGAGTAGCGCAGGCGCCGTTTAGCGGCGGGCTGCTCTCCCGCAGCTCCAGCTGGAAAGCCCCGGCTGCCCCGCCATCGTCGCTGTCGACGGCGAGCACGTAGAGACCGGGGCTAGCCGGGGTGAAGGAGACGACGCCCTTCTTTGCGCCCCCACCGAGAGGGTCGCTCCCGAGAGGCCCGCCGATGCGCAGTCGATCGGCAGCGTGTTGCAGGCAGCCCCCACGGCGAGGGTCGCGTCGAAGGAGGGCGAGAGGCTGAGCAGGTAGGGCTTGGCCTCGAGCTCGACCGTGTAGTAACGCTGCGGCCCGACCAGACGTGGGCCGCCACAGAAGAGGTGCGCCCCGAGGTCGTTTTCGCTGGCGGAGGTGTCGGCTTGGACCACCACCTGGCCGTCACTCAGGGCGAGCTTCTGGGCCTGCCCACAGACTCGATTGTCTACGATCGCGACCTGCTCGATGGTCAGCGAGAAGCTCCCCGCCTGGGTCGGCTCGGCCGCGTCGACAGCGACCAGGTAGCGCTCACCGTTGCGTGGCGTGAAGAGCGCGCTGCGCTTGCCCTGCGCCGGCACAGAGGGCATCACGCTGCCAAGCAAGGTGCTGCAGTCCTGGTTGATGTCATCGGGCTGGCAGCTCGCGCCCTCGCCGAAGACGAGCAAGGAGGCGATGAACTGGGGCTCGAGGGTCAGGCGGTAGGTCTCTCCCTCGACGAGCTCGACAGCGTAGTAAACCTGCGGTCCATCGAAGCCAAGCCCGAGGCCGCAGCTCAAGAGCTTGGCGTGCTCGTTCGTCGCGCCGAGGGTCGTGCCGCTGACCGTCGCCACGCCACCTTGTAACGTCAGCTTCTTGGCCGAGGTGCATTGAGCCTCGGGAGGCGCCTTGAAGACCTCCACGGTCAACGCGAATGCTCCCTTGTCAGCGGGATCGATCCCGTCGATCGCCAGCTCGTAGGTCCCGGTAGCCCGCGGCCGAAAGACCAGCGAGCCGCTGCGCTGAGCCGCGACGGGGCCGAGCAGCGCGCCGGTCGCTCCAGAGGATGAGCAGTCGGCGTTGATGATGTCTTCGGAGCAGGCCGACATCAGGTAGAGCACAGCGGCGAACTGTGGGGCGAGGGTGAAACGGTAGGTCGCGTCCTCGTCGAGGTCGATCGCGTAGTAGCGCTGCGGCGCGGCGAAGGACTTGTCGCCGCCGCAACGGATCGCGCTGCCGTATTGGTTGCTGCCGGTGTCGGTGCTGCCCTGCACGGTAAGCTTGCCACCCACCGGCACCAAAAAGCCTCCACCGCCACAACGATCCACTGCAACCGGACGCTGGTCGCTGGGGAGGAGATCGGGGAGGCGCTCGAAGATCTGCCGGTCCACCACCGCGTCTCGTACGGCGTCGAGGCGGATCCCGCCATCGGGGCGCTGCGCTGGCGACTCGCTGCAGCCGGTGGTGAGCAGCGAGACGAGCGCAAGGACGATGGTCGTTGAGCAGAGAGGGGCGCGATCAGCTCGAGGCGTAAGCATCAGGTAGGCAACATAGCATCGCCCGCGGGGCGTTGCTCGCCGCGATGAGGCTACTTGGCCTTCTCGTCCGCGCCGGCCTCCTTGGCCTTCAGGTCATCTTTGCGGATCACATGAAAGCCGAAGGGCGTCTCCACCGGGGTGGCCGTGATCTCGCCGACCTTCAGCTTGTCGAGGGCGGCGCCGAAGGCCTTGGCCATCATGCCCGCGCGCCAGATCCCGAGGTCGCCGCCGAAGCGCGCCGTCGGACCGTCAGAGTGCTTCAGCGCCAACTGCTCGAACTGTTTAGGGTCCTTCTTGAGCTTCTCGGCCAGCTCGGTCGCGAGCTTCTTGGCGTCCTCTTTGCTGCGTGTGATCCAGCCCTGAGCTCGATTGGCGCCCTTGAAGGCGATCAGGATGTGCGAGCCCGCGCGCTCGGCGGGGATCGGCTGGCGGAAGAAGATGTGGAAACCAAAGGGCGTCTTTACCGGATTGGAGACCTGACCGACCTTCAGCTTGGCGAAGTGCTCATCGAAGAGGCGCATCCGGCCCTTGCGCCACACGCCGAGCTTGCCGCCGCGCTTGGCGCCCGGCCCGTCGGAGTTCTTGGCCACCATCTCATCCCACGTCTTGGGGTTTTCCTTCAGCTGCTTGGCGAGCGTCTTGGCGCGCTTCTTGGCCTCGACCTCGCTGCGGGTGGCTTTGGGGGCTCGACGAGCCCCCTTGAAGGCGACCAGCAGGTGCGCACCAGCCACGTAGGGCGGCAGCGGGTTGCGCTTCATCACGTGATAGCCGAAGGGCGTCTCGACGGGCTCTTTGGAGATCGCGCCGACCTTCAGCTTAGCGATCGCCGTGTCGAAGGCAGGCACCATCCGCCCGCGACGCCAGGTGCCGAGATCGCCGCCCTTTTTGCCGCTAGGGCCCTCGGAGTGCTTCTTGGCCACCGCGACGAAGGTCGTTGGCGCCTTGAGCAGCTGCGCCGTGAGCTTCTTGGCCAGCTTCAGCGCCTCCTCTTTGGTCCGCGTAGCTTTGGAGCGCCGAGCGCCCTTGTAGCCGATCAGGATGTGGGAGCCCGCCAGCTCAGGACGGCGCGGCGGTCGCTTGGTCAGCTTGGTCGGCCGCGGCGGACGTGGCGGGACCTTGGCCTTGCTCTTCTGCTGATGGGGCTTGGCGACCGGCTTGATCCCCTTTTTCTTATCTGCCCCCTTGGTCTTGTCGGCCTTGTCGGCCTTGCCGGCGCCCTGCTTCTCGTGCTGCGTGCAGCCCGTGAAGGCTAGCGCGCCACAGAGCAACGCGAGGGTGGCGACCAGCGGTATCGTTTTCGTCATGGAATACACCTCGTGAGGGAAGGCACCCACATCGGGCGCTGGTGGGATGGATACAATGCGCCGCGGCGCTTCTAGAGGATTTCGCTAAGCGGGGCAGAAGCTGCCGCGCGACCTGCCCATTTGCAAGCGAAACCGGCGGATCGCGCCACCCGCTCGTCATACATGATAACATCGCCTCGGTATGCGCTGGACCATCTGGCAACGACGCACCATCTGTAGCAACTGCGGCGCCCGCCTCTCGGTGCCCGAGACGGGGCTCTCGATGCGCTGCGAGTTCTGCGGCACGGAGCAAGCCGTCCCCGACCTCGAGGTGCGACGCAAGGCGCTGCGTAAGAGCGCTCAGACCGTTCGCGATGGCCCCAAGCGGCAGCTTATCGAGCAAGAGCTCGCCCGCGCCGAGCAGCTGCGTTACTACGCCAAGACGGCCGGGGCGATCAGCGGCCTGGTGCGTGGGTTGCTGGTTTCGGCCATGGTCTTCGGCTTCATCGGCCTGATGCTCCACCTCACGGGGGTGCTGAAGCGCTTCACCGAGCCGCTCTACGGCGATCCGGGGCACACGCAGCGGGAGACGCCCGAGCGACGTGTACGCGCGCTGCGCTATCGCGCCGTGGCTCCACCGAAGGTCGGTCGCTTCTTCTTTGCCCCCAAGAAAATCTACCTCCAGCTCGAGCAAACGGGCTGCTACGCGATCGTGCTCGGCTCGGGGCAACCCCTCGCCGAGGTCACGCTGCGCGACCCCGAGCGCCGGCAAGTCAGCCTCCACCGCTCGCTGCGCTTCCACGACACCACCGTGCACTGCCCACGCCACTCTGGCGCCTACACCCTGACGGTGAGGCTCGCCGAGGGCGGCCGCTTCTCCTACCGGGTCTTCCGCGGCGCCAAGCCCATCGACGTCAGCGAGCCCGACCTCTCACAACACGACCCACGGCAGCGCAAGCAGCGCAAGCAGCGCAAGCAGCGCAAGCACCGCAAGCACCGCAAGCCCCCCCAACATCGGAGACATCGGAGGCACGACAAGCACCACAGCGTCTCGAGCAAGCAGCGCGGCGTCTCGAGCAAGCAGCGCAGCGTCTCGAGCCATGCTCACCGCAGCAAAGCGACCCACAGCGCGCCCCAGGCGCTGAGGGCGACTAAGACCACCAAGGCCGCGCAGCCAGTCACCCCCACGCCGCCGCATCCGAAGACGAAGACGCCCAAGCCGGGCGATATCCCGCCGCCCTTGGCGATCCCCAACGACGATCCGAGCGGGATCGATCCCCCGTAGCGTCGTAGCCGACGCCAGCCTCGAGAGCACCTTACATATTCCCTCCCGTCGCCGGGCAACGGAGGGAGAACGCGAACGACGCGACAGATGAAGCCGGAGGCGGACGCAGGATGCCCGCGCTCGCCTCCGAAGCTCACCTCAACCGAAGCTGGTTCTGTCGCGCGCCGCGCTCGGTTCCATAAGCGCCGCGACGGGAGGTAAGCCGATCAGCGCTCTAGAGCGCTGACCAGCTTACCGGACCGAGCTGCGCGAAGGATGCGGAATCACGGAATCACGGCGTAGGAGCGAGGAGGGCGCCTGCTGGTAGCAAGCAACCGACGAGCAACAACCGCCGTGATTTCGCAGACCAGCGCAGCGACGGGAGGTTAGTTGGTCAGCGCTCTAGACAATCGGCCCGTCGTAGCGTCGCAGGGCCTCGAGGCAGCTCGCGAGGTCGGCGCTGAGCGGGCAGACGAGCTCGAGGTGGCGCAGCTCCGTCGGATGGGGCAGCTCCAGCCGCTCGGCGTGCAAGAAGAGCCTCTGCAGCCCGAGCTCGCGGCGAAAGAGCCGGTTGACTTTCCCGTCGCCGTAGTTGGTGTCGCCGACCAGCGGGTGCTTCTCGTGCTTGAGGTGGCGCCGCACCTGATGATAGCGGCCCGTATGCGGATAACACGCCACCAGCGTGTAGCGGTCGCAGAAGGTCTCCACCGGATCGAAGCTGGTCCGCGCCTCGCGCCGTTTGTCGCCCTCGGGGACGGCGTAGTCGACCTCGAAGGGCTCGCGCAGCGGCCCCCGGGCGAGGCCGAGGTAGCGCTTGCGCCAGCGCTGCTCGCGGACGTCGGTGGCCAGCGCCGAGGCGTGCTCCGAAGAGAGCGCGAACACCAGCACCCCGGAGGTCTGGCGGTCGAGGCGATGCACGGGGTAGACCCGCCGCCCGAGCTGGTCCCGCAGCGCCTGCACCAGCAGCGTCGACCCCGGCGGCAGCCCCCGGGTGCGATGCACCACCGCCCCGGAGGGCTTCGCGATCGCGACCAGGGCCTCGTCGCGGTAGAGGATCTCGAGCGCCTTCGAGGAGCCCGCCGTCGAGCGCGCTTCGGTCAAGCGCTCCTCTCGCTTACCTGGCGTCGCGGCCGACGCCGCGAGGGACGAGCGGCCCGGCCCGGAGGTAGCGCGAGGGGAGCTTGCGGCCCTGCTCGTCTTGCACCGCCTCGAGGGCCCGCTCCATCTCCAGCGAGGCCGCGCACAGCGCCTCGAGGTCGACGCCGGTCTCGATGCCCATGCCCTGGAGCATAAACACCAGCTCCTCGGTCGCGAGGTTGCCCGCCGCGCCGGGGGCGAAGGGGCAGCCCCCCAGGCCGCCGGCCGAGCTGTCGACCGTGGCGACGCCCAACGAGAGCGCCGTGAGCACGTTGGCCAGGGCCGTGCCGCGGGTGTCGTGGAAGTGGACCCCGAGGATCTCCTCGCCCACGTCGGCGATCAGCTGCTCGAGCAGCGCGCCGACCTCCACCGGCGTGGCGTAGCCGATGGTGTCGGCCACCGAGAGGTCGTCGCAGCCGAGCTCGACTAGCCGCGAGACCACGCGCCGCACCTGATCGGGCTCCACACGCCCGGCGAAGGGACACCACCAGCAGGTCGAGAGGTAGCCGCGTACGCTGATCCCGCTGTCGCGGGCGTCGCGCACCACCGCGGCGAAGCGATCGAGCGACTCGTCGACCGACATCCGGATGTTGGCCTGATTGAAGGCCTCCGAGGCGGCGGTGAAGATCGCCACGTGCTTGACGCCGGTGTCGCGGGCACGCTCGAGGCCGCGCTGGTTGGGCACCAACGCTACGAGCTGCGTTGGCCCCGCGAGCAGCTCGCGGCCGAGGTCGCGGATGACCTGCTCCGTGTCGGCCATCTGGGGCACGAGGTCGGGGCGCACGAAGGCGCCGATCTCGATCGAGGGCAGCCCAGCGGCGACCAGCTTGCGGATGTAGGCGACCTTATCCTGCAGCGGCACGGTCTCCGACGCCACCGGCTCGTTCTGCAGCCCGTCTCGGGGGCCGACCTCCACGATACGCACGCGCTCAGGGTAGCCCATCACGCCGCTCCTTCGCCGTCACCCTCGCGCGCCTCGCCCTCCTCGTCAGCCGAGGGGATGGGATCGAGCTCGACCACCAGCGCGCCGCCGTCGACCTGCTCGCCAGCGCAGGCGTGGACCTTGCTCACCACGCCCGCGATCGGCGCCTTGATCAGCGACTCCATCTTCATCGCCTCCAGCCCGTAGAGCGGCTGCCCCGGCTCGACCGCGTCGCCCACGGCGACAAAGACGCCGGTGACCTGCCCCGGCATCGGCGCGCGGAGATCGTCGTTGACCGCGCCCTGCTGCCGCGCCGCCTCGTGGCGTTCCTGCGTAAACGCATAGACCTCGCCGTCGAGCTGGAGGTAGACCTGGTCGCCACGGACGGCGTAGTGCACGAGCTGCCGCCGGTCGCCGCTCTTGACCTCGCAGAAGCCCTCGGCGAGCCGGTAGATCTCGAGCTCGACCTCGTCGCCGTGCTCGTCTTTGACATAGAAGCGGCCTTCGCCGCCAGAGACCACCAGGCGGTAGAGCTCGCTGCCGTAGCTCATCAACAGGGCGTGTCTCATCGGCTCAACCTCCAGCCGTCGAGGGTCTCCCAGGGATCGGTCGGCCGCGCCGCGCTGCCGGCGTCGACCCGCCCCCGAGCGCCGCGCTTGGTCGACAGCAGCGTCGCCGCCAGCGCCGCGGTCTGCAGGCTCGGCTTCGTGGCCTCGTGGTCGGCGAAGTGCTCGGCGATAAAGCTCGTCGACAGCTCGCCGGCGCAAAACGCCGGGTGCTCGATCAGGTGACGCAGATAGGATTGGTTGGTCGTCAGGCCCAGCAGCGAGTACTCGGCCAGCCCCTGTGAGAGCCGCGCGATGGCGCCCTCTCGCTGCGGCGCCCAGGCGATGATCTTGGCCAAGATCGGATCGTAGTTGACCGGCACGGTCTGCCCCGGGTGCACGCCGGAGTCGATGCGCAGCCCGGCGAGCTGCGGCTCGAAGAGGTGGGCGATGGTCCCCGGTGAGGGCGCGAAGTCGCGCTGCGGATCCTCGGCGTAGAGCCGGACCTCGACCGCGTGACCGCGGAGCACCACGTCGTCTTGGGTCATGGTCAGCGCCTCGCCGGCCGCCACCCGCAGCTGCTCATGGACCAGGTCGACGCGGGTGACCATCTCGGTGACCGGATGCTCGACCTGCAGCCGCGTGTTGACCTCGAGGAAGTAGAACTCGCCGTCGGGGGCGAGGAGAAACTCCACCGTGCCGGCGTTGACGTAGTTGGCCTCCCGCGCGATGCGCAGCGCGGCCTCGCCCATGCGTGCGCGGAGCGCCGCGTCGACCGCCGGCGAGGGGCTCTCTTCGACGATCTTCTGGTGCCGCCGCTGCACGCTGCACTCGCGCTCGCCGAGGTAGATCGCGTTGCCGTGGCTGTCTGCGAGGATCTGCACCTCGACGTGCCGCGGCCGCTGCACGAAGCGCTCGAGCAGCATCGTGTCGTTGCCAAAGGCGCTCTTGGCCTCGCGCTTGGCCGAGCCGTAGGCCTCGAGCAGCGTCGAGGGCTCGGAGACCACGCGCATGCCCTTGCCCCCGCCGCCGGCGGCGGCCTTGAGCATTAGCGGGTAGCCGATCGCCTCGGCGGCCGCGCGGAGCAGCTGGTCGTGATCGGCGGCCTCGGGATCGGGAGCCGGCTGCCCCGGCACCACCGGGGCGTCGGCGGCCAGCGCCAGCGTGCGCGCGCGAGCCTTGTCGCCGAGCACGTCGATGGTCTCGGGGCTCGGCCCGATGAAGACGATCTCCGCCTCGGCGCAGGCGCGGGCGAAGGCGGCGTTCTCCGAGAGGAAGCCGTAGCCCGGGTGGATCGCCCGGGCGCCGGAGAGCTTCGCTACGTCGACGATCCGCGCGCTATTCAGATAGGACTGCGCCGGATCTGCCGGGCCAAGGCAATAGGCCTCGTCGGCCAGCAGCGTGTGGGGCGCGCCAGCGTCGACCTCGGAGTAGACCGCGACCGTCTCCAGGCCGAGCTCGCGGCAGGCCCGCAGCACGCGCACGGCGATCTCGCCGCGGTTGGCCACCAACACCTTCTTCAAGTCTGCTACAGCTGCCATCGGGCTACTCGCTCGCTTTGGAAGAGGACACGTTACTATCAGCAGTAGGAGCGGTATCAGCGTTCGCCGCGACCCAGGCCGCCGGGCGCTTCTCCAGAAACGCCCGCATCCCCTCCTGCCCCTCATCGCTGCGGCGCAGCTCGGCGATCAGGTCGACGGTGTAGTCCACCGCGCCCTCGCGCGACAGGCCCGGCACCTCCGAAAAGAGCGCCTTGACCGAGGCCAGCGCCTTGGGGCCGCATCGGGTGAGGGTCTCGCACCAGCGATCGACCACCGCGTCGACCTCCTCCGAGACCTCGTTGACCAGCCCGATCGCCTTGCCGCGGGCGCCGTCGAAGATCTCGCCGAAGAGCCCCATCGCCAGCAGCTCGTGGCGCTGCACCTTGCGCAGCAGGTAGGGGAAGATCATCGCCGGAGCCAGGCCGAGGCGCACCTCCGTCAGGCCAAGCTTGGCCCGCGGATGAGCCACCACCAGGTCGCAGGCGGCGACCAGGCCCATGCCACCGCCGAGGGCCGCCCCGTGGACCCGGGCGATCACCGGCAGCGGCGCGTCGACGATCCGATCGAGGAGCTCGACCAGGCGCCGCGCGTCGGCCTTGTTCTCCTCGAGCGTGCCGCTGACGACCTTGCGCATCCAGTTGAGGTCCGCGCCAGCGCAAAACGCCTTGCCCTCACCGGCGAGCACCACGACCCGCACCTCCGGGTCCTGCGTCGCCTCGTCGAGCGCCGCGTTGAGCTGGTCGATCAGCTCGTCGTTGAGCGCGTTGCGAATCTCCGGGCGCGCGAGGGTCACGGTCATCCGCCCCGCCACGAGCGCCTTCTTTAGCAGCCTATCTGACATCGGGGGCCCCTCCTGCGGATCCTTTGGGCGCATTACATCCTGAAGACGCCGGGCTTCATCGGCTCCACCGGCGCGTTCAGCGCCGCCGAGAGCGCCAGGCCGAGCACGTCCCGGGTGCTCGCGGGATCGATGATCCCGTCGTCCCAGAGCCGCGCCGAGCTGTAGTAGGCGTTGCCCTCGCGCTCGTATTTCTCGAGGATCGGCGCCTTGATCTGCTCAGCCTCGGCGTCGCTGAGCTCCTGCCCGGCGCGGGCGCGCTGGTCGCGCTTGACCGTCACCAGCACGCCGGCCGCCTGCTCGGCGCCCATCACCGAGATGCGCGCGTTGGGCCACATCCAGAGAAAGCGCGGCTCGTAGGCGCGGCCGCACATCGCGTAGTTGCCGGCGCCGTAGGAGCCGCCGATCACCACCGTGAAGCGCGGCACGCCGCTGGTCGCCACGGCGTGGACCATCTTCGCCCCAGCGCGGGCGATGCCCGCCGCCTCGTACTGCTTGCCGACGATGAAGCCGGTGATGTTCTGCAGAAAGACCAGGGGGACGCGGCGCTGCCCGCAGAGCTCGATGAAGTGGGCGCCCTTCTCGGCGCTCTCGACGAAGAGCACGCCGTTGTTGGCGACGATGCCGACCGGCATGCCGTGGATCCGCGCGAAGCCGCAGACCAGCGTCGTGCCGTAGAGCGCCTTGAACTCGGCGAAGCGGCTGCCGTCGACGACCCGCGCGATCACCTCGCGGACGTCGTAGGCCGTACGCAGGTCGGTGGGCAGCACGCCGTAGATCTCTTCGGGGGAGAACGCCGGCGCCTCTGGGGCGACGATGTCGAGGTCTGGCGTCTTACGCCAGTTGAGCGTGGCGACGATCTCGCGCATCTTGGCCAGCGCCTGCTCGTCGTCCTCGGCGTAGTGGTCGACCACGCCGGAGACGCGGGCGTGGACGTCGGCCCCGCCGAGATCCTCGGCGCTGACGTCTTCGCCGGTGGCGGCCTTCACCAGCGGCGGCCCGGCGAGGAAGATCGTCCCCGTGCCCTGGACGATGATCGCCTCGTCGCTCATCGCCGGCACATAGGCGCCGCCGGCGGTGCAGCTGCCGAGCACCGCCGCGAGCTGCGGGATGCCGGCGGCCGAGAGCTGGGCCTGCATGTAGAAGATGCGTCCGAAGTGGAAGCGGTCGGGGAAGACCTCGTCTTGCAGCGGCAAGAACGCGCCGCCAGAGTCGACGAGGTAGATGCACGGCAGCCGGTTGTCGAGGGCGACCTCTTGCGCGCGGATATGCTTGCGCACCGTCAGCGGGTGATAGGTGCCGCCCTTGACCGTCGAGTCGTTGGCGACGACCACGCACTCGACGCCCTCGACGCGGCCGATGCCGGTGACGATCCCCGCGCCGGGGGCGCGCCCGTCGTACATCTCCCAGGCCGCCAGCGGGCAGAGCTCGAGGAAGGGAGACCAGGGATCGAGGAGGCGCTCGATGCGCTCGTGGACCGAGAGCTTGCCCAGCGCCCGGAGGCGCTTCTGCGCGCCTTCGCTGCCACCGCGGCGGACCACCTCGAGGCGCTGCCGCAGCTGCGCCGCCAAGCCGCGGTGGTGCTCGGCGTTTTGTTGGAACTCAGGGTTCTTGGGAGAGACCCGCGTCTGGATCAACGACATGTACACCCTCGCCCGGTTGCGTTGCGGGAGCCGCAACCATGACACGAGATGGCCAGACGAGCCAGGCCTGCGGTCACGTAAAGGGTCGCGCACTGGGTCGAAAGGGTCGCGCACTGGGTCGAAAGGGTCGCGCAAAGCGACGGTCTCGCGCCGTGGATTGCACCACCCCAGCTCAGCGCTTACGCTCTGCCCATGATGACCTCTTCTGACCCTCGTCACCACCTGGCAGCGCGCGCGGCGCTGCTGCTCACGATCACGCTCAGCGCTCAGCTCGGACGCCCGCGGCCAGCCTCGGCGGAGCCTCAGCCGAAGCTGAGAAAGCACGCCACCTACTGCGTGGCGCGCTGGCACGCGGTGAAGCGCCCACCAGCGCCGAAGACCAAGGTCTGCGCGCGCTACGTCTTGATGCGCGCCTACGAGCGCAACGACCTCGAGGAGGCGATGGATCACGACCCGCCGGTGACCGCCGGGATGCTGCTGCGCTTCGGCGGAGCTCAGCTCGCGCGGATGGCGCGGCACGTCCGGCGGCTCTGCGGCAAGGGCGGCTGTGACCTCGAGAGGCAGCGCCTGCTCAGCCGCGCCGAGGAGCTCTTCATCCGCGCCGGCAGCGAACTCTTGGGGACCTACGACAACGTCGGCGGCGGCGGCGTCGGGCCGGACATCGCGCCGCTGCTGGCGACGATCGCCAAGGGCGAGCGGCTGAGCCAAGACAGCGTCAGGGGCTTTTCGGTGATCGCGCTGTGGAAGCTGCGCAACGCGCCCTACGCGCGCCACGGCCGTCGCTTCAAGAACAAAGACCTCGACCGCTTCTTTTTCGATAAGCGCAAGAGCAAGGGCGTGCTCCCCTTCCGCCGAAACCCCGCCTTCAAGGCCAGCATGCTCACCGCCGCCGACCGCGCCAACATCAAGCTGGTGCGCACGATCGAGCGCAAGAAGCGCCGCAAGGTCAAGCGCTGGTCGCCGAAAGACAGCCTCAACTACACCAGCTGAGGTGGTACGCCCATGTCCGCGCTGGGCGGTGATCGAACGCGACATCCACCACGCTCCGACGAAAGAGATCCTGCAGGACGCCAAGGCCGCGCCAGATGAGAACGACATGCTCATCGGGTGGCCACCTTCTCAGCCGTTCTCGAAAGCCGGCGACTAGGCGCGCGGCGATTCGCTGCCTGGACGATCCCCGGGCAAGCACGCTCGCGGCCTCTATGCGCGTCGTACGCGAAGCCCAACCCAAGGTCTTTCTGCTCGAGAACGACGCAGGCCTCTCCTTCGCCGGCAAGAGCGAGGGCGTCGAGCTGCTGCTTCGCGCGATCGAGGCGGTCAACCGCGAGACAGGAAGCGACTACCAGCTCGGGTTTCAGGTGCTCCGCGCCGTGGACTTCGGCGTCCCGTAGCAGCAAGAGCGCTTCTTCATGATCGCCGCGCGTGCTCGGGTCAGCGGCAAGGGCCGGGGGCAGATGGCGCATCTACCCCGAGCGGTTGCCGCGCGTTGGCAAACGCAAGGCCGAGAGCTTCTTCCGAAAGAGCCGCCGCAGCGGCTGACGACCAGCGAGGAGAGCGCCCCTCGGGTATACTCGAGCCCCGCGGCGCGTCTCAGCGGCGGGGGAGGCTGCTCGATCGCAGCTTCGTCCAGACAAAAGAGCAGCCAAGGCGACACCGCGCACCCTTTCTCCACGGGGAAACGTCATGCGCACCACCGCAGGCGCCGCTCGTCACGCCGCCACCGCGAGCCGAGGCGAGGCGTTCGCTCCTCCCCTCCTGTGGAGCATCACCACGTATGGTGGCGCGTCGCTCGCCGCTCGAGCAGCCTCGACCAGGCCGCCGCGCAAGCCGCGCGGACGCGGGCTTGCTTTCTACACGAATTCATCCAAGACTCATCCTAACCTGATCGCCGCCAAGACAGGATCCCATCATGCGAGTCTCAAGCCGCTCAGTCGTTTTCTCTCTGGTGCTCCTCCTCACGCTCTCGGCCACCCCGCGCGCCTTCGCCGAGCACACGCCGGAGGAGGTAAAGAGGCAGCGTAACCTCTTCGAGATCGGGCTCTACCTCGGCGTCTATCTGCCCCCGTCGGATCATGAACTCTATGATCCGACCCTGCCCCATCGCGAGCTGAAGAGCGTCAACTTCGACGTCGGCCTGCGCGCCGGCTACTTCCCCTTCGCCTACGTGGGCGTCGAGCTTGAGGGCGGCGTGATGCTCTCGGGGACGGATGACGGCTCGGCGCTGGTCTACACGGCCCGGGCGCACGTCGTCGGTCAGTATCCCGTCTGGCAGCGGCTCTGCCCCTTCATCGTGCTGGGCGGCGGGATGCTCGGGATCTCCTCGGACAAGACCGACGCCGTGGGCAGCGATCTCGACGGCATGGTCTACTGGGGCCTCGGGGCCAAGTACTATCTCCTCGACTACCTCGCCGCGCGCCTCGACCTGCGCCACGACGTCAGCGTAGGCCGGGGAGACGGCCTCTCCCACCACTTCGAGGTCCTCGCCGGTCTCAGCTTCGTGATCGGCTGGACGAGCGACAAGGACACGGACAAAGACGGGATCCCCGACGGGCGAGACCGATGCCCGACGACCTTCGCCAAGAGCAAAGATGGTTGCCCAGAGCGCGACACCGACAACGACGGGGTCCTCGACAAGAACGACAAATGCCCCAAGCAGCCCGCCTCTACGCCGGATGGCTGCCCGGAAGCCGACCCGGATAAAGACGGCGTCCTCGGCGACGCGGACAAATGCCCCAACGAGCCGGAGACGAAGAACGGCTACAAAGATGGCGACGGCTGCCCCGACCAGCTCCCCGACGTGGTCAAGCGCTTCACCGGCGCGATCAAGGGCATCACCTTCCGCAGCGGCAAGTCGACGATCAAGCGCTCCTCCTACCGGATCCTCGACAAGGCCGTCGCGCTGCTCAAGACGTACCCCAAGCTCGCGCTGATCATCCGCGGCCACACCGACGACCGCGGAAAAAAAGCCTCGAACGTCAAGCTCTCACAACGCCGCGCCGACGCGGTGAAGGCCTACCTGGTGAAGAAGGGCGTCGCCGCCTCACGGTTGAGCACCGAGGGCCTCGGCCCCGCCGAGCCCATCGCCAGCAACAAGACGCGCAGGGGTCGGGCCGCGAACCGGCGAATCGAGTTCAAGCTAAAGAGGTAGCCCTCGCGGCGCCAGCAGCTGGGCGGGCTGGTACGATCGCACACCAGGAGGTGACCCACTCGTGCTATTGTCTCCTGACATGGACAATGGAGTTGTCGTCAAACGTCTTTCAGGAGGACCCGAATGAACAAGCTCGCCATGCTCTTTTCCGTCGCCATCTTCACCCTCGCCCTGTCTGGCTTCGCCCAGACCGAGGCCGTCGCTCAGGTCGACGCCGTGGTGGCGCCGGCCGCCGCGCAGACCGCCGCCGTCGATCAACAGCAGGACGACCTCGCCCCGATGGCGACCTGCCTGATGTGCTCGAGCAGCAGCACCGGCGCCTGCAAGGGCGCGCGTCAGTGCGTGGGCACCCGCAAAGCCTGCCGCAAGAAGGGCTGCAAGATCACCGGCACCTCGTCATGCTCGACGGCGGCGAACGTCAAGAAGTGCTGAAGCCCGTCGTCAAGAAGTGCTATAGCCCGTCGTCAGCGGCTGAAGAGCTTCCCCACACATTCGGGACCGAGGCGGGTGCTGAGCTGCCGCGTCGCTTTCGTAACCGAAGAAACGAGCCGTACGGGCGGTACGGCGAGCTTTCTGAGGTTTAGAAAGCGGCCGGCAGCGCTGTGGTGGGCGACGGGAGGAATCTACAGGGGTGCTCTGAAGCCCGTCGTCAGCGTTAGGAGCACTCCACTCGCTAATGAGAGACGTTCGAGGGTGACGCCTGGCCCAGGCGCCAGTCGAGCACCTCGCTCGCGTCGGCGAGGAGCGTGGAGCTGTCGTGAACGTCGAGGGCCTGACGTAGCACGTCGTCGACGTGGCTGACCGGAGCGATCTTGAGACCCTCGAGCTCGGCCTTCGGGATCTCGGTCAAGTCCTTGGCGTTGTCGGCCGGGATCAGCACCGTCGGGATCCGCCAGCGCTTCGCGGCGAGCAGCTTGTCGCGCAGACCCCCGATGGTCAGCACGCGGCCGCGGAGGGTGATCTCGCCGGTCATCGCGATGGTAGGCCGCACGGGCACGCGCAGCAGCGCCGAGACCATCGCCGTGGCCATCGTGATACCCGCGCTGGGGCCGTCTTTCGGGATGGCGCCCTCGGGGCAGTGCACGTGGATGTCGACGCGCTGGTAGAAGTCGGGCTCGAGGCCAAAGCTCGCCGCGCGGCTCCGCACGTAGGAGAGCGCCGCGTGCGCCGACTCCTGCATCACGTCGCCGAGCTTGCCCGTGAGCTGCAGCTTGCCCTTGCCAGGCATCACGGTGACCTCAGTGACCAGCAGCTCGCCGCCGAAGACCGTCACCGAGAGGCCGTTGCAGATGCCGATGTTGTCACCCGCGCCGAGCTCGACCTCAGCAAACTTCGGCACGCCGAGGAGCTTGGGCAGGCCCTCTGCCGCGACGCGGAAGCTCGTCTGGTCGGGCTTTTTGACCTTCTTGCGCGCCAGCTTGCGACACACCCCGGCGAGCTCGCGCTCGAGGTTGCGGACGCCGGCCTCCTTGGTGTACTCGCGGACCACTCGGATCACCGCCTCATCGGCGATGCGCACCTTGCATTGGGCCAGCCCGTTGGCCTCGACCTGCTTCGGGATCAGGTAGCGACGCGCGATCTGCAGCTTCTCGGCCTCGGTGTAGCCGGGGAGCTCGATGATCTCCATTCGATCCTGCAGCGGCAACGGGATCCCGCCGAGGTTGTTGGCCGTGGTCAAAAAGAGCACGTCCGAGAGATCGATGTCGAGATCGAGGTAGTGATCGTTGAAGCTGCCGTTCTGCTCCGGGTCGAGGACCTCGAGCAGCGCCGAGGCGGGGTCCCCGCGGAAGTCGGCCGACATCTTGTCGACCTCGTCGAGCAGAAAGACCGGGTTCTGCGAGCCGGCCTTGACCAGGTGCTGGATGATCTTGCCCGGCAGCGCGCCGATGTAGGTGCGCCGGTGGCCGCGGATCTCCGCCTCGTCGCGGACGCCGCCGAGCGAGAGGCGCACGAACTCTCGCCCCGTGGCGCGCGCGATGCTGCGGCCCAGCGAGGTCTTGCCCACGCCGGGAGGGCCAACGAAGCAGAGGATCGGGCCCTTCATCTTCTCGACCAGCGCCTGCACGGCGAGGTACTCGATGATCCGCTCTTTGACCTTGCGCAACCCGTAGTGATCCTCGTCGAGGATCGCCTCGGCCCGTTCGATGTCGATCGGGTCGTCCGTGCGCACGCCCCAGGGCAGGTCGAGGAGCCAGTCGATGTAGTTGCGCACCACCGTCGCCTCCGCCGACATCGGCGGCATCATCTTCAGCTTGCGCATCTCCTTGTCGACGCGAGCACGCGCCTGCTTCGACAAGGGCGCCTGCCGCGCCCGATCTTCGAGCTCGACCAGCTCTCCTTTGAACTCGTCGCGCTCGCCGAGCTCCTTCTGGATCGCCTGCATCTGCTCGTTGAGGTAGTACTCCTTCTGGCTGCGCTCCATCTGGCGCTTGACCCGCGAGCGGATGCGCTTCTCGACCTGTAGGATCTCAATCTCGCCCTGCATCAGCTCGTAGAGCCGCTCGAGACGGAGCCGCGGCGAGACCATCTCGAGCAGCTCTTGCTTCTGCTCGAGCTTCAGCGTCAGGTGCGCGGCGATCGTGTCGGCGAGCATCGAGGGGTCCTCGAGGTTCTGCACCGAGCTGAGCATCTCTGGCGGGATCTTCTTGTTCAGCTTGACGTAGGTCTCGAAGGTGAGCTTCAGCGAGCGCAGGAGCGCCTCGACCTCGACGCCCAGGTCGAGGTCGCCTTCAAGCTCGGCGACCTCGACCAGGAAGAAGGGCTCGCGCTGGATGAAGCGCCCGATCGCCGTCCGCAGCCTCCCCTCGACCAGCACCTTCACCGTGCCGTCAGGAAGCCGCAGCAGCTGGCGGATCGTCCCCAAGGTGCCGGTGGTGAAGATCTCGTCGGGGCCCGGGTCGTTGGTTCGCGCGTCACGTTGCGCCGCCAGCAGGATGTCCTTCTCCGCGCTCATCGCCTCTTCGAGGGCGGCGATCGAGCGCTCTCGCCCGACGAAGAGCGGGACGACCATATGGGGAAAGACGATGATGTCGCGAAGCGGGAGCAGGGGCACCAGCCTCGGGTCGGCGGCGTGGCCACCACGGGCTGCCGGAGGCGAGGCGCCAGAGTCGGCCACGTTGCCGCTCCCGTCGCCGCTGTTGCTGTCGTTCGGGGGAGGCGCAGAACCCTGCCCATCCGGAGGTGCGGAGGGCGAAGACGACGTCGGTTTACTCATGGTGTGACGCACACTCAGCGCTGAACGGCGCCGCCGGCGGCGTTCTCTTCCGAGGACCTTTTCCGGCGGCCGCTCTCCTTGGCGTAGACGACGATCGGCGAGGCGCTGCTGAGGATCGTGTCTTCGTTGATCAGCACCTCTTTGATGTTCTCCTGTGAGGGCACGTCGAACATGATGTCGAGCATCGCCGTCTCGAGCACGGCGCGCAGCCCGCGAGCGCCGCTGTTGAGCTTCTGCGCCTCGCCAGCGACCGCGTTGAGCGCCCCACGGGTGAACTTCAGCTTCACCCCGTCCATCTCGAAGAGCTTCTGGTACTGCTTGACCAGGGCGTTCTTCGGCGTGGTGAGGATATCGACCAGCGCCTCGTCGGTGAGCTCGTGAAGCGGTGCGATCACCGGCAGGCGACCGACGAACTCGGGGATCAGGCCAAACTTGAGCAGGTCCTCGGGCTGCACCTCCTTGAGGTACTCCCAGGCGCTCTTCTCCTTCTTGCTCTGGATGTCCGACCCAAAGCCCATCTGCCGCTTGCCCACGCGGTTTTCGATGATCTCTTCGAGACCGGTGAAGGCGCCGCCGCAGATAAAGAGGATGTTCGTGGTGTCGATCTGCAGAAACTCCTGCTGCGGATGCTTGCGCCCGCCCTTCGGCGGCACCGAGGCCACGGTGCCCTCGATGATCTTCAGCAGCGCCTGCTGTACGCCCTCGCCGCTGACGTCGCGGGTGATCGAGGGGTTGTCGCCTTTGCGCGCGATCTTGTCGATCTCGTCGATGTAGACGATACCGCGCTGCGCTCGCTCGATGTCGTGGTCGGCGTTCTGCAGCAGGCTGACGATGATGTTCTCGACGTCCTCACCGACGTAGCCGGCCTCCGTGAGGCTCGTGGCGTCAGCCAGGGCGAAGGGGACGTTGAGCACCCGGGCGAGGGTCTGACAGAGCAGGGTCTTTCCGCTGCCGGTCGGGCCGAGGAGCAGGATGTTCGACTTCTGCAGCTCGACGTCGTCGTTGCTGACCTTGGCGTCGATCCGCTTGTAGTGGTTGTGGACGGCGACCGAGAGGATCTTCTTGGCCCGGTCTTGGCCAACGACGTACTCATCGAGGACGCGCTTGACCTCCACCGGCTTGGGGAGCTTCGCGACCCCGTAGCTCTGCTCCTCCTTCTCCATCTCCTCGGCGATGATGTCGTTGCAGAGCCCGATACACTCATCGCAGATATAGACCGTCGGCCCAGCGATGAGCTTCTTGACCTCTTTTTGGCTCTTGCCGCAGAAGGAGCAGCTGAGGTTGCCGTGGCTGTCGTCGCGTCGTCGATCCAACGAGATGTCCTCGTTCCTGTCCTGGCTCGGATGCTACCACGAGCCGCGGGCCGCCCGGCCCTGCCAACCCAGATGGGCTATTTGTTCACGTTGGTAGGGTTGCGCTCGAGGATGTCATCGACTAGGCCGTACTCCTTGGCCTCACCAGCGGTGAGGTAGTAGTCGCGGTCGGTGTCCTTGCTGACGGTGTCGATCTCTTTGCCTGTGTGCTTGGACAGGATGTTGTTCAAGCGCTCACGGGTCCGCAAGATCTCGCGCGCTTGGATGTCGATGTCGGAGGCCTGGCCCTGAAAGCCCCCCAGGGGCTGGTGGACCATGATCCGCGCGTGTGGCAGAGCGTAGCGCTTGCCCGCCGTCCCCGAGGCCAAGAGGAGCGCGCCCATGGAGGCGGCCTGGCCCATGCAGATCGTCGCCACGTCGCATTTGACGTATTGCATCGTGTCGTAGATCGCGAGCCCCGAGGTCACCACGCCCCCAGGGCTGTTGATGTAGAGCATGATGTCTCGGTCCGGGTCCTCGGACTCGAGAAAGAGCATCTGCGCGATCACGATGTTGGCGATGTCGTCGTTGACGCCGCCGCCCAAAAAGACGATGCGGTCTTTGAGGAGGCGCGAGAAGATGTCCCAGCCGCGCTCGCCGCGGTGAGTCTGCTCGATTACGGTCGGGATGATCATGCGGGTCTCCTCGCTCTCGAAAACCGGAGCTCCTCGTACCAACGACAGGCCGTTCACCCGTGCCGCCGACAGGCAGTCAACGCGACTCTGCGCTGGCCTCGGTGTCGGCATCGGCGGAGCTGTCCGCGGGGGTTTCGTCACCATCGCTCACCCCAGAAGTCTTTTCATCTTCCGGGGTTTCCTTGATCGTGATGTTAGCCTTGGACATTAGCAGGTCAAGCGTTTTCTCCTCGCGGAGGCTGGCCTTGAGCTGCTCGATCCGGCCCTGCTTCTCGTAGTCGCTACGGACCCGGGCGACGTTCTCTCCCCGCTGCGAGGCGATCTCCGCCAGCTTCTTTTCGACGTCTGCGTCGTGGACCTCGACCTCCTCGGCCTTGGCGATCGCGCCGATCAGCAGCGTGCCACGCACGGTCTTTTCGGCGTCCTCGCGGAGGCGGTCTTTGATGGTCTCGTCACCGGCGAACAGGTTGGGATCCATCCCCATCATCGCCGCCTGCAGCTGGATCACGCGGTCGAGGTGCTGCTCGACGAGCGCCGGGACCACCGGCACGTCGTTCTTCTCCAGCACGACCTCGATCAGCCGCTGCCGCGCCTCCTCGATCGCGCGCTTCTCGTCGGCCTCGAGCAGCTTCTGACGCGTCTTCTCGCGCAGCTCGTCGAGGGTCTCGGCCTCGCCGGAGTTCTGCGCCAGCTCGTCGTTCAGCTCGGGCACGACCTTCTGCTTGAGGTCCTTTACCGTGACCAGCAGTCGAGCCACCTTCGGCGGCGCCCCCTCGGGCTCCTCTACGGTGAGCTCGAGATCGAGGTCGCCGTACTCCCCGTCCTCGTCGCGCTCGAAGGTCTTGCCGAGCAGCTCCGCTGCCAGCCCAGGGACTGGCTCGCGTGGCGGATCCGCGAACTCGACCAGCTGGTTTTCCTGATCATAGGGCTCGCCACCCAGCTTGCCGATGATGTCAACGAGCAAGACGTCGCCGTTCTGCGTCGGGCGGCCCTCGATCGGCTTGTACTCGGTCTGCTCCTGGCGACGCCGCTCGAGGGCGGCCTCGACCTCCGCCTCTTCGACCTTCGCCGGACGCTGGGTGACGTCAGCGCCGAAGTAGTCTCTCGCCTCGACCTCCGGCACGACCTGCAACGTGGCGGAGTACTTGAAGGCCTCGCCGTTGGTGATGCCCTCGTTGTTGTCGACCTCGGGCTCGGCGACGGGGGTGATCTCCTTGTCGGTGATCACCTTCGTGATGCTGTCTTGCACCAGGCGTTGAGAGACCTCTTTGTTGACGTGCTGCGCGAAGAGGCGCTCGAGCATCTTCCGAGGCACCTTGCCGCGGCGAAAGCCCTTGAGCGTGACTCCCCGACCGAGCTCCTTATAGGCCTCGTCGAGACGCCCCTTCACCTGCTCCCAGGGCACCTCGACGTCTAGCCGACGCTCGACGCTGCTGATGCTCTCGACCGTTGCCTGATACTCCAGCTCGTTTTCTGCCATCACGTTTCCTCAGGGGTGTCGCGCTCATCGTTCAGAGCTCTCACGAGCACCGATGGAAAGGTCAAAATCGCGTGCTTTTACCACGGAGACGCGCGAAGTCAACGTGAGCCTGACGGGCGCTCTTGCGCCAAGCTAGCTGTAGCGCTCGCGCTCGGAGTCGTACGTTCGGCGCTCGACGCCGACGAAGACGCCGTCGTCGTCGATCTCGTAGATGTTGTAGGAGGCGCGGCGCGCGGGGTCCTCGGTGAGCCAGATGCTCGAGTTGAGGCCGATGATCTGGGCGGCGCTGCCCTCGGGGCCGGGGAGCTCGTCGCGGAGATCGCGATGCAGGTGGCCATGGACGATCAGCTCAGCGCCGACGCGGCGGATCATCTCGATGAAGGCAGCGCCGTCGGTCAGCCGCTTCTGCCACGTGGCGTACATGCCCCGCGGCGGGTGATGCATCACCACCAGGCGGAAGCGCGAGCGCACCTCTGGGTGGCTCAAGAGCTCCTCGGCGGCAGCGAGCTGCCTGGAGCCGACGGAGCCGGTGGCGAAGAGCGGCGGCGAGACGTGGGCCGTGGAGAGGGCGACGATCGCCACCTTGTCGCGCAAGCGCACGAAGGGAAAGCCTGCGGGGCGACCACGGTCGCCAGGCTCCGCGTCGATGAGATCGCCCTCCATGAAGGGGTAGAACACGCGGCGGAAGTTGCCCTGGATCCGCTCGGCGAGGGTGTAGCAGTCGTGGTTGCCAGGCACCACGGTGACCTCTGCCGAGCCGACCTCGAGCAAGGAGAGCAGCTGTCGCGCCCGCTCGAACTCCGAGGGGAGGGAGAGGTTGGTCAGGTCGCCGCTGACGATCACGTGGTCGACGCCTTGGGCGTTGATGTCCTGCATCAGCCGCTCTGTCACCTCCACCGGGTACTCGCCGCCCCGGTTGAAGAGCAGGTTGGCGCCGCCGAGCACGCGCTGGTTGAAGAAGTCGCGCGCCCGCACCCCGTCGAGGTCGAGCACGTGGAGATCGGTGATGTGTGCGATACGCATGGCGAGCTGAAACTAGCGGAAAGGTCGGGAGGGTTCGAGGGGGTTTAAGAGCACCCCTACAAATTCAAAACCGAGCCGGGTGCTGAGCTGCCGAGCCGCTTTTGTAGCCGAAGAAACGAGCCATACTGGCGGTACGGCGAGCTTTCTGAGGTATAGAAAGCGGCCAGC
>PDWJ01000124.1_pt1 | contig 108404 bp, 109 predicted proteins | sample 1430881 | NCBI WGS metagenome assembly PDWJ01 (sample SAMN01162460, study PRJNA174530) | Oral metagenome, whole genome shotgun sequencing project. | biome: Marine environment; feature: Marine mammal; material: Swab sample of the gingival sulcus; isolation source: swab sample of gingival sulcus... | reverse complement strand
CTTGCCCGCAGGGCAGGGCTCAATCATAACCAGCTTGTCGAGGGGTTCAAAGAGCTGGTTGGTCTCTGTCCTTTCGAGTATCTGCGTATTTTGCGCCTGAAGAGGGCCCGTGATCTTATTGTCAGCCAGCAGTGCAATGTCACCGAAGCCGCTCTTGAAGTGGGCTATTCAAGCCTCAGCCACTTTAGCAAAATTTTTTGTAAAGAGTTTGGCATTACACCCAGAAGCCTTGCAAGGCGTCACGCCAAATAGTCTTTTCCCACCGGTAAAAGACATCAACCGGCGAGGGGGGCAGTGTTGACATTCTTTCTCTTACGTTTACACTAAAATGTATAAACTCGAAGAGGAGGAGACCTGGAAGTTACAGCTAACACCCTGCGATTTTATTCTAAAAAAATTTAGTGAGACTGTACGTCGGAGTGAAGAAGTTGTCATCATTTATCAGGAAGAGTCCTGCGCCAGCCTTGTACCCTGTCACGATGAAAAAACCACCAGAGAACAGCACAGATTAGTTGGGATGTGGCAAGATGGGCAGGCAACAGATAACGTTGAGGAATACTGTTTAAGTTATTCCATGCAACTGGCAGACGCTTGTATTGGAGCTACAGCGATAGCGTATTCTTCTCCTGCTATAAAAGAGAATGATACAGAGTATAAAAGGATAAAAGGTCTCCAGATAGAATTATTTCGACCATAAAAAAACAACATACCAAACTTTCCTGAAAATATTTGGAATGTAGTATATACAGAACCTTTTTTATAAGGGTAGACAATGGACAATGCAATCATTGTTATTTTCGGCGCTTCTGGAGATCTCACCCGCCGCAAACTCATCCCGGCACTTTACCATCTTTTTGTAAATAAACTTCTGCCGGAAGACTTTGCCATTCTTGGCGCCAGCCGCACTGCCTTCACCGATGAGACCTTTCGGGAAAAACTCTGCTCGACAATCGACAAAAGCCGTTATCAATGGAGCCTGGAAACGGAGAAAAACTTCTGCAGCCATCTCTACTACCAGCAGACAGACCCCGAGAATAGAGAAGATTTCTCCTTGCTGAAAAAACGTATCAAAGAACTTTCGCTCAGGCATAAGACCAGTGGCAATCTTCTTTATTATCTGGCCACCCCCCCGAACCTTTACGGAAAAATCCCGGAACAACTGGCGGGACAGGAGCTGCAAGCAGAAGTTAAGGGCTGGAAACGGCTCGTTGTTGAAAAGCCATTTGGGTTTGACCTGCAGTCCGCCAACATGCTCGATACCGAGCTGCATAACTATTTTGCTGAACAGCAGATCTACCGTATCGACCACTATCTTGGCAAGGAGACGGTACAGAATCTTCTGGTGCTGCGTTTTTCCAATGCCATGTTCGAACCGCTCTGGAACCGCAACTTCATTGATCATGTCGAGATAACAGCTGCCGAATTCCTCGGGGTCGAAAAACGTGGCGGCTATTACGATCAGGCAGGAGCGGTGCGGGATATGCTGCAGAACCACCTGCTCCAGGTTTTGGCGATGATGGCAATGGAGCCACCGACAAAAATCAACGCACAGTTTATCCGTGATGAGGCAGTCAAGGTGATGCAGTCTTTCCGGCCATTGACCGATGACGACCTGCACCATGACCTTATTCTCGGTCAGTATACAGCATCGACGGTGCGGGGAGAACGTCTTCCCGCCTACCGCAACGAACAGGGAGTGGCGCCTGACTCTCGCACGGAAACCTATGTCGCCCTCAAGATGTTTATTGATAACTGGCGCTGGCAGGGAGTACCCTTCTATCTCCGCACCGGCAAGCGGCTGCCGACCAGGGCGACAGAAATTGTCCTCTATTTTAAACAGACACCACACCCCTTCTTTGCCACGTACTCACCAGAAAACAAGATCATTATCCGCATCCAGCCCGATGAGGGCATTCTTATCAATTTTGGCCTGAAAAAACCGGGAGCAGGCTTTAATACAGAAGAAGTCGGCATGGATTTTCATTATCGCGATCTGACGAACACTGATATCCTCAATGCTTACGAGCGCCTGCTCCTTGACGCCATAAATGGTGATGCCACCCTCTTTGCGAGGACCGATGCGGTGGAGGCCTGTTGGCAGTTTGTCCAGCCAATACTCAACTTCAAGGAAAATGGTGGCACGCTCTACGGCTACGCTGCCGGCACCTGGGGACCACAGGAAGCAGACGACCTGTTGGCAAAGGAAAAAAGGATATGGCGGTTTCCCTGTAAAAATCTGGCAAGTACCGAGTATTGCGAACTATGAACCTGAACATCTTTACTTCGCCCGCAGCTGTTGTTACAGCGCTTTCAAACGAGCTACAGCTGCTCAGTAAAAGCGATAGAGCAAGGCATATCTCGCTCTCTGGCGGCAGCACGCCACAGCTCTGGTTTGAGCTCCTTGCACAACCACCATATTCAAAAGACATCTGCTGGAAAAATCTCCACTTCTGGTGGTGCGACGAACGCTGTGTTCCTGCCAAGAGTCCTGAAAGCAATTTCGGAGTCGCTGATACCCTGCTGTTTCGACACATTGATATTCCCCGGGAAAATCTCCATCGCATCCACGGCGAAGAGTCTCCCGAGCAGGAGGCTCTCCGATACACCGATGAGATCAATAGCAATGTCCCCAAAAACAGTGCAGGAGTGCCTGTTTTTGACTGGATTCATCTGGGTATGGGTGTTGATGGCCATACTGCCTCTCTTTTCCCTGGACACACTGACTATACCGACACCAGATGGATTACCACTGCCAGGCATCCGGAAAGCGGCCAAAAGCGGATCAGCAAAACGGCCAGGCTACTGATGGCGGGTAGAAGACTGACCTACCTGGTTCTGGGAAAAGATAAAGCCCACATGATGAAAGAACTACAAAGAAATCTTGAAAAGGAAGGACAGAAAAAAGACGCTCTGCCCTGGCCGGCAGCTAAGATCAGCTCTACTGCCGGCATAACAGAATGGTATCTTGATCAGCCAGCGGCGTCTCTGCTCGCCTTTGCCGAGAAGTAAGAGATGGGCCAAAAATACCGCTGAGTTGCTGACCGGTTACCTTTTTTGCACCATGGCAGAGGGTTATTCAAAAAGACCGGGGTACTGTTTATCGGGCGTCGGTGTTCGCTGAAAATGCTCATAGGCACCGGCAGTGGCGATCCGTCCCCGTGGCGTCCGTGCTAAAAAACCTGACTGAATAAGAAAAGGTTCGTACACATCCTCCAGGGTATTTTTCTCCTCACAGACTGCTGTCGCCAGGGTCTCCAGCCCGATAGGCCCCCCCTGAAACTTGTCGATCAGAGTGAGGAGAATTCGACGGTCCATTTCATCGAGTCCATAGCGGTCGACATTGAGCATGGTCAGGGCTTCATCAGCTATTGCACCGTCGATCAGCCGGTGGCCCTGAACCTCGGCAAAATCACGGACCCGGCGCAATAATCTGTTGGCGATACGGGGGGTTCCCCGAGAACGTCGTCCCAGCTCCAGGGCACCCTCCGGCGCAATGGCAATGTTGAACAGGCTGGCCGAGCGGGTCACAATAGCGACCAGTTCTTCGGGGCTGTAATACTCAAGCCTGAGGATCACACCAAAACGATCCCGGAGCGGTGGGGTCAACAGGCCAGTCCGAGTCGTCGCCCCCACCAAGGTAAATCGGGGCAGGTCCATCTTCACGGACCGGGCCCCTGGTCCCTGACCGATCACCAGATCGAGCTGGTAGTCTTCCATGGCTGGATAGAGGATCTCCTCCACTACATGATTGAGGCGATGTATTTCGTCGATAAAGAGGACATCACCGGTCTGGAGGCTGGTGAGGATGGCGGCAAGGTCGCCGGGCCGCTCAATGACAGGCCCTGAAGTGACCTTAATGCCGGCCTGCATTTCATTGGCGATAATATAGGCAAGGGTGGTCTTTCCCAGTCCGGGAAAGCCGTGAAAGAGAACATGATCCAGTGGCTCGCCGCGCTGAAGAGCGGCCTTGAGGAAGATCCCCAAACTCTTGCGCACCTGCTCCTGACCGATATACTCATCGAGCCGACGAGGCCGGAGCTCAATTCCCAGCCCCTGGTCTTCCTCTCGGATATCCGGTTCGACCAATCGCCTGCCCTGGAGATCTTCCTCAACTTGCATGTCGTTCCTCCCGGTCTCCTCCGGATTGACAAATTACCGGGCCAGGGCCTGCAGGGCCCGGCGAAGCAGCTCTTCCACTGTCATGACACCGGCCTGTTGCGGATCCTGCTGTTGTACGCTACGCAAGGCCTGCCAGGCCACTGACTCGGAGTATCCGAGGTTCACCAGAGCTGATGCCGCATCCTGCAAGGCATGCCCTTCGGTTACAGGAGAGGCAGCCGCCATCACAGAGGCCGTTGTACCAATCAGTTCATCACCGCCAACTTTTTCACCTAACTCCACACAAAGGCGCTGGGCCGTCTTCTTGCCAACCCCTGAAATCCCGGTAAGTCTGCCAATATCTTTAAGCCGCAACGCCTCACACAACTCAGCTGTCCCTATGCCGCCAAGAATGGCAAGCGCCAGTTTGGGCCCTACTCCAGAGACCGTATTCAGCAGCAAGAAAAGCTCTTTCTCCTGAATCTCGAAAAACCCGAACAGGGTGATGGCGTCCTCACGAACGCTGGTGTGCACATACAGAAACACCTCCTCACCCACTCTGGGGAGGCGATCAACAGTGCGGGCCGACAACTGCACCTCATATCCCACCCCCTGGACGGCAATCACCGCCGAGAACGGCGAGGTAAACTGCAGTATACCGGACAATGAAGCGATCATGTTTTCACGTTAGCGAGCAAGGGTTCAGGATGCAGAAGCAACTGATCGATTCTGCAGATGATAAATATGACACAGAGCCACGGCAAGCGCGTCGGCAGCATCGCTGCTTGGCAAGGCATCAAGTTCCAGCAGGTGCTGCATCATGTATTGAACCTGAGTCTTGGAGGCCTGTCCATAGCCGACAACCGCCTGCTTGATCCTGCGGGGCGTATATGCAGCGACATCAAGGCCGCTCCGCATCATCGTCATCACAGCGGCGCCTCTGGCCTGTCCCAGCTTGAGTGCCGAGTTGGGATTATTGGCCATGAAGACATCTTCGATGGCTGCACGTTCGGGTCGATGCTGATCAATCACCGCCTCAAGGCCGCTGCCTATCATGTATAACCGGCGAAAAAAATCCTTCTCCGCAGTGGTACGAATGGTACCGCAGGCAACAAACCCCAGATTCTGTCCCGCAACATCGATAATACCATAGCCCGTCACCCGCGAACCAGGGTCGACCCCGAGTATGCGCAGCCGTCTGTTGACCAGACTCAGGACAGTTCCTCCATCAGATCGTCGGGGATATCAAAGTTTGCATGTACCTTTTGAACATCGTCGTGGTCTTCAAGGCTTTCCAGAAGTTTCAACAGCGACCTCGCAGTCTTCTCCTCACCGACCTCAATCGTGTTCTGCGGAATCATGGAAAGCGCTGCCTCGATATAGGCAACTTCCGCTGCTTCCAGCCCACCAACGACCTCACTAAAATCCTCTGGCGAAGTAAGGATCTGAAAGGTATCCTCCTCTTCAACCACATCCTCGGCGCCGGTCTCAAGGGCCAGATCCATGAGGGTTTCCTCTTCCACCCCCTCCTTGCTGACGTTGATCACCCCTTTCTTGGTAAACATCCAGCCGACACAACCGGACTCTCCCAGGTTGCCACCGCTTTTTGCGAAATAGTGGCGAATATCGGCAACAGTGCGGTTTTTGTTATCTGTCATCGTCTCCACCAGCACCGCCACGCCACCGGGCCCATAGCCCTCGTAAAGGATCTCCTCGTAGTTGGCGCCATCGGAATCGCCAGTCCCCTTCTTGATGGCCCGCTCGATATTATCCTTGGGCATATTTTCGCTTTTTGCCGCGATAACCGCAGTTCGCAGCCTGGGGTTTGCCTCAGGATCACCGCCGCCCATGCGAGCGGCCACGGTAATCTCTTTGATCAGCTTGGTGAAGATCTTGCCGCGCTTAGCATCATTGGCACCTTTTTTTCTTTTGATGGTGCTCCATTTCGAGTGTCCAGACACGTTTCAGCTCCTCTGTTAATCGCCGACGTTCCATCCTGACAACGAGAACGCCATAACCTCTGTGGGTTTATCGGTTTTCTTCTCTGGTGCGGCACCATTCCCGGGCCGCCTTTGGCTTGAATCCCCTGCCCAGAAGAAATACCTCACGACTTTCTCCCCTTGAGCTTTGGGGTTTCACCACCTTTATTCGATCAAATAACTGCCCAAGTTCACGGGTCAACGCGGGGAAGTCCTCTCCCTGAAAGGCCTTACAGTACAGGGAGCCATTCTCGTGGAGCAGAGCGGCAGCAAGCTCTCCCACCCGGCGGACCAGCCGCATGGATTGCTGGTGATCGGCATATGCGCTGCCCGTTGTCCGCGGCGCCATATCACTGAGCACCACATGAAACCCCGGCCACTGCTGGCGAAGTCTGCCAACGAACTCATCAGCAAAGACATCATAACAAAGCAGGTGAATTTCGCCATGGCCTTTTTGCCGGACAAGCTCGGTCGACTGCAGATCGACCCCAACAACGACACCACGCTCTCCCACCGTGGCCGCAGCGTACAGAGACCAGCTCCCAGGATGGCAGCCTAGATCCAGTACCCGCTGACCTGCCTTGAGAAATCGGTTTTTGGTCTGAGCCTCTTCAAGCTTGTACACCGATCTTGCCGGATAGTTATCTTTTTTAGCCTTCTTAAAATAATAATCCTGAACCTTTTTCATCCCTGTCTTCCCCTGGAAGTATTGATCTCGCCAGTCTCTTCGAGCAGTCGCCTGACCACGGCCAGAGCCTCCTCCCGGCAGGTAATACGACCTTCCATACGCTGCTCCTCGACCTCCTCAAGGAGGCAGCCAAATCGAGGCCCGGGTTTCAGATCAAAAACAGCGCGTAAATCATGCCCGGTCAGGAGTGGCGGCGCTTTCTTTACCGGGAGTACCAGCTCCTCGCGAACCTCGTACAGTCTCGTGGAGAGCGCGATCAATTCGGTTTCCATGGCCTCGGGGCGGCCCGGCCCCTTACCGGCGCGGGCATCGGCCATGGCCAACAGCAGCAGGCCAGGCAGATCATCGGCAAAGGTGCGAAGCAGACGAATACAGGCGCGCGTTGAGAGCTCCTCCTTCCTGGCAACGTTCGTCAGGTGAAAGGGACGCATATGCCCACTGATGAAGGTGGCTAGCCGGTCGCTGTCATTACGGCTCCAGCGCAGACGCCTGGCCATGCTGCTGAAAAGGGCGGCCCCGGCCAGGTCATGCCGGTGAAAGGTGATGCGCTGTTCCTCGCCACGAATGTCATGCGTTTCGGGTTTGCCAATATCATGGAGCAGGGTGGCCCATTTGAGCAGGCGGCGATTATCTGCAACCTGCAGCCATTGCCGAACCCAGGGCTCGCAGGCTCTACCCAACGGCCGCCCCTGACAAAGCATCAGCTCAACCTGCCGCAGCGCCTCCAGACTATGCTCAAACACATCAAGATGATGACTTGGCGGCTGCTCCATGCCAACAGCCCGGCTCAGTTCAGGAATCACCTCTGTCAGCAGACCACTATCTGCCATCGCCCTGATCATCGGCCAGGCAGAGTCCGAGGCCATGAGCTGGTGCATTTCATAACCTACGCGCTCTGCGGCAATATCTGCCAGCCGCTGCCGTTCATGGCTAACAGCGGCGAGCGTCGCCGCATCTATCCTGAATCCCAGGCAGGCACCAAAACGGAACACTCGAACCATGCGCAGGGGATCATGCTGAAAGCTCAAAGGACCGGCCATGCGGATCAAGCCGGCTTCCAGGTCGGCCATACCGCCAACCGCATCAACCGGCACCAGCGGTGTATCATCTGCTACTGGAAAGGTCCCGGTTAACAGCTCATCAACACGCAAAGCCAGGGCATTGATGCTGAGATCGCGTAATGCCAGCTCACTTTCAATGGTTGGCGCCCCTTTTCGCAAGGCAGCCACATCGATGTTCAGCCCGGCCAGGGCTACCCGCGCCGCATCCTCTTCTCTACCCAGCTGGACAAAGGTGCCACCACTCAGTCCTGCGAGCTCTCTGGCCCACTGCCGGGCGCCTTTCACCACGCTCACATCGATATCAGCAGGCGGCCGCCCGAGCAAAAGATCGCGCACAGTGCCACCAACCAGCCAAAGCGGTTGACGGTTGCGGCGCAGCATCTCCTCGAGCCCCTGACGAAGAGGGCCTGCAAAGAGGGCATTGACCCGGGCTGCGGTTATGGGGAGCAGCGCCATTCAGATCTGCCGCTCCTGCAATTCGGCGTCTTCCATGGGCTCTGCCTCTATGCTCCTGATGCCACCCTCTGGCAGTCTGATCTCGATCCGACCAGGTGCTGCCAGGCCATCAATCTTTTTGGCATAACGAATAACGCAGGAGGCCGCTTCGGACAAGACCTGCTGCCGAAACAATTCTTCTCCGAGGAGATCTGCACGCCGCAAAATCCCCAGGGGCCCAGGACGATCAGTCACATGCAGCAGGGCATCCCCAGGCCCGGCAAGCAACTCCAGTCGTTTGTTTTCTCGGGCATTTCTACCCAGCACCAACCAGGCTCCTCCGGCAAGACGAAACTGACGACCAACATGCATCAGGGTAAAGTCGTCGATACTTAACTGGTTATACTCAATTAAAAAATTGTCAGCGTGAAATCCGGCGATCCGCGCCCCCAGGGTAACATCCGTCAACAGGCATCCTCCTGCCGGTGCCGGGTATTCAGTAATCCCGAGGCTCGCTGCCAGGGCGATCTGCTCCTTACGGCCCCGGCCGGTGAAACCATACAGGCGATCACGGTCAACCAGGCCCAGCTGCTCGGGTCTGGTGGGCGGAAGAAACCTGGCGCTCAACGGTCTGAGCAAAATCCCCTCACATCCGGAATCACGCTCAATAGCCCGAAGCGTATCTCGCCGCTGAGACATGGGGCGCTGTCCCACAACCTCACCGGTGAACAGAAAGGCAGCCCCATACTTTTCCATGAGCCCTCTCGCTGTGGACAACATCAGGATCTTGCAATCGATACAGGGATTAAAACGCTTGCCAAAGCCATGGGCGGGAGCTCGGAGCATGGGAATATACTGCCTGCTGAGATCAATCAGCTCCACCTCAATGCCATAGCGTTCTCTTGCCTGCAGCTGATAGCGGCTCGGATTCTCCAGGAGTTCATGGTCAAAAAAAGGGGTAGTAAATTTCAAGGCCCGCACCGTAATCCCCTGCTCCGCCAGCACCCGGCAGGCAAGGATAGAGTCGAGGCCACCCGAATAAAGCCCCAGAGCAGCCACTGCACCCATAGGCGTCACTGCCCTCCGGCGCGGCGGTTGAGCAGCTCTTCTGCATAGGCAAGCGTCTGGGCAGTGGGATTTGTGCCGGCAAGCATGCGGGCTATCTCGTCAACACGTGCCTCGGGCGGCAACACCCGCACAGTGCTGCGGGTACGATTATCTTCGACCTCTTTGTCGACCCGGTAATGACGGTGGGCATAGGCAGCTATCTGGGGGAGATGGGTGATGCAGAAGACCTGGTGGTGACCGGCGAGCTCGTAGATTTTTTCAGCAACGGCCTCAGCGGCCTGACCGCCGATACCTGCGTCAACCTCATCGAAGATCACCGTATCCACCAGATCACGGCGGGCAAGCAGGCACTTCATTGCCAGGAGGAGACGGCTGAGCTCACCACCGGAAGCGACCTTGACGAGTTCCTTAGGGGCCTCCCCGGGGTTGGCGGAAAAGAGAAAGCTCACCTGATCCCCCCCTGAAGCCTGCAGGCTCTCTTTTTCTCCGGCACTGCCGCTGGCGATATCGACAACAAACTCTGCCTGGGGAAAACTGAGTGAAGCCAGCTCTGCTTGCATGGCAGAGGCGAGACGACCAGCCACCTCCTGACGGGCAGCACTGAGCTCGGTGGCCCTGATCATCACCTCGCGACCCATTGTCTCCAGCTCGACGTCCAGCTGTTCCATCTCCTGCTCCAGGCTCTCCAGGCCAGCCAGTTCCTGTTCGGCAGCAGCGGCAAAGGCAATGACTTCGGCAAGGGTTGGACCATATTTACGCTGCAGCGCCTTCAACTCGGCAAGGCGGGCATTGATTTGCTCAATGCGCTGCCGATCCTGAGGAAGCTGCTCCAGGTAGGCACGCAGGGTCCGGCCGCAGTCCTCGATCTCCAGCGTCGCCGAGGTGAACTGCCGTGACACTTCAGCCAGTCCGGGATCCAGAGCTGCGGCCCGGTCCAGATGCCTGCTCACCTCGTTGAGGGTATCAGGCGTGGGGCCGCTCAGGTGCGCACAACTCTGTCCCACCAGGTCGGCAAGTTCTGCAGAGGATCGGAGCACCCGACGCTCGTTGTCCAGATTTTCATCCTCGCCGGCAGTGATCGCCGCCGATTGAATCTCACCCAGCTGAAACGCGAGAAAATCTCGGCGCTGTTCCTTGTCCTGCTCCTTTTCCTGCAACTGGCGACGTACCAAAAGTAGCTGTTGCCAACGGTGAAACCGCCGGGTATAGGCCTGGCGCATCTCATCAAGGTCACCGTAGGTATCCAGGAACTGCAGATGCTTTGAGCTGTTGAGAAGTTGCTGGTGATCATGCTGACTGGCGATGGTCACCAGGTTCTCGAGAAGACGGCCTGCCAGCCGTGAGGTGACCAGTCGATCGTTGACAAAGACCCGATTTCTTCCCTTGCGGCTGAGCACCCGGCGGACAATCAAGGAGTCCTCATCATCGAGCCCCTGCTCTTTGAGCAGCTCCAGTACAGCATGCTGATCCGGACGAATCCGAAACAGTGCCTCGATAACCGCCTCGTCACAGTTACCGCGTATCCAGTCAGCAGTACCACGACGGCCGTTAAGCAGATGAATGGCGCTGAGCAAGATGGACTTCCCCGCCCCGGTCTCACCGGTAAGGACAAGGAGGCCCACCTCACTGGCTGTCAACTCCAGGACAAGGGAGTCAATCAGTGCCAGGTTACTGATCCGCAGTTCCTGCAGCATACGTCTTCCAGCAAAAAATTAACGCAGGCGCTGGCCAGTCAATCTGCCAGCATCCGGCAGATCTCCCCTTCCTCGGGAAACCGGCCAAGCTGTCGCTTGGAAAAGAGAAGGGTATCGTCTTTAAATACCTCAAAAACTCCGCCGGAGCTGGCAATCAATGCAACACTCACCTCTTTGCCGAAGCGATCTCGTATTTCGCCCTCCAACCTGGTGGCGCGTGGTTTATAGTTTCAACTGGTGCAGTATTCAATGGCTATTTTCATGGTGTTCCATCTCCTTGGTAATTTTTCAAAGGGAGTGCCATTGTAGCACACCGGGCCAGTCATGCAATCTTTGATGGTTTCTTTTTCCTTTACAGGAAAAAATACTGTATCATTTCCACAGGACTGCTCCCGGGAGCAGCACATCGACCCCCCACCATCAGGAGCAGCATGCCCCTTTTTGACTATACAGCCCTCAATGCCCGAGGCAAAAAAAGTAAAGGTATGATCGAAGCTGAATCCCTGACTGCAGCGCGGACGCGCATCCGCAGCCAGGGTCTCTATCCGGTAGACATCAAAGAACGTCACACCCAGACCAAAGGCACCGGAAGCAGCACATCGCTGCAGTTCAGCTTTTCTCCCCGTATCCGGCCGCAGGATATCTCCATAGCGACCCGGCAGCTCGCCACGCTGCTCAATGCGGGAATATCACTGATACCTGCCCTGGATGGCCTTATCGCCCAGACAGAGAACAAAGGCCTGAAGACGGTCTTCACCCAGATCAAGGATACGGTCAACGAGGGGAACTCCATGACCGTGGCCCTTGAGCACCATCCCCGATTATTTTCGCGGATCTACATAAATATGGTCAGGGCTGGAGAGGCATCAGGGTCGCTGGGCGTGGTGCTTGAACGGCTGGCCGAGTTTGGAGAGAACCAGCAGATGCTCAAGTCCCGGATCACGGCAGCGCTGCTCTATCCTCTTTTCATGGCCGTCGTCGGCATACTGGTCCTGTTTCTGCTGATAACCTTCATTGTCCCCAGCATAACCTCTGTCTTCGAGGGAACCCAACAGGCATTACCACTCCCGACCATTCTTCTTATCGGCCTGAGTGGATTTCTCAAACAGTTCTGGTGGGTCCTGCTGCTTGTCCTGACAGGGCTGTTCTTTTTTTTCCGTTTTCTCATCAAGCTCCCCAGGGGAAGAAGGGCCTGGGATCGGGGCAAACTCACCCTACCGGGACTTCGGGATCTCAACCTCAAGATTGGTGCCGCCCGCTTCGGACGAACCCTGTCAAGCCTGCTCGCCTCGGGCGTTCCCCTGATCGCCGCCTTGAACATCGTGAAAAACATCGTCAACAACACCCTCATGGCGGAGGTCATCAGTACCGCATGTGAGGAAATTGAGAAGGGAAAAAGCCTCTCGCAGACGCTAAACAACAGCAGATGGTTCCCGCCGATGCTGGTGCAGATGATCGCGGTCGGGGAACAGAGCGGTGCCCTGGAAGGCATGCTCGACAAGGCCGCCCGTAGTTACGAACGTGAGGTGGAGGCCAAGGTGCTCGGCCTTACCTCGCTCATTGAGCCAATTATGATCCTGGTCATGGGCGTTGCGGTGGCCTTCATCGTCGTCTCGATCCTGCTGCCCATTTTCGAAATGAATCAACTGATTCGCTGACAGCTGCTCGCCTCAGGTGCACCTTTTTGGACAGGTAGTTGGGGCCGTCCTGAAGAATAAAAAGGAGGGGCGTTCATCTGCCCCTCCTTCGCACAGCATCAACCTTAGAGTTTCAGGCTGTTCACTCCAGCTTACCCGCCGCCATCCGCCTCTTGTGGATATCTTTGAGTTCATACAAATCTTGCTGGAGCTCAAAGACACCGTGCCAATGGGCATAATCCGGGGCCCCCATAGCGGCACCCTGTCGCATTCGCCGCCCTTCATGATGCCAGAGATGATAGTAGATCTTGAGGAATTCGTCATCCCACGGATTTTTCTTTAACAGCCCCTTTGCAGCGAGTTCCTTGCGCAGAGTCTCAGCTACATCGAAGTAGCCCTCGTTATACAATTCGATATGATTATCGGCCTGCTCAAAAAAGCGGTCACCATGTGATGAGCTGTGGCAGTTGCGACAGACCTTTTTCATCTGCATTCTTCCCTTTTCTCCATCGCCGGTCCACATGGACAAGGGGTCCGGTGAATTTCTGAGCTTGGATCGCTTTGCCCACAGGTTCCATTTGAGCCGCTCAGAGACGTTGTGCGTGGTTTCGAGATCACCGATACCGCTCTGGTGACAGACGGCACAGGTAGGTGCTCGATAGTCACCGGGTTCCCAGGTATCCGGGGCAGCGGTAAAATTCCATTCACTCCCCTCTGCATTATAGATATGCCCGTGCTTGGAATTGTTATAAATTTCGATATCCGGGTGATCCGGACCCAGGTGGCAGGAGGCGCAGGCCGCAGGTTTTCTTGCCTCGGCAATGCTAAAACGATGCCTGGTGTGACAGGCTACACAGTTTCCCACGCCTCCATCTGGATACACCGTGGCGATGCCGGCGACAGGCCAGGTCTCTTTGGTGGGTCTGTTGTCGGCGTCAAGAACCACATTCGAACCATGGCACTGCATGCAGCCCGTCATATCTGCCGCATGTCTGAACTTCTCCAACCCCTGGCCTTCATGAGTCTGGGTAAGACTTTTCATCACCTTGTAATTTCGTCCATCTTCATCGTGATACTGCTTACTTCCACGGAAATGTCCACTGGCACTGAACTGCTTCACCTCCTGACTGTGGCAGCGCCCACAGGTTTTCGGAGAGACCAGAACAGACATATAGATGTCCGTCCCTTGGACACCGGGGCAGCTCTGGGATGCCATAGGTGAGCCGGCGTCCACCTGGTGACAATCAATGCAGGACACATTGACGTGTCCATGCCGGCTCTGTTTCCAGTCGGCGACGATGCCCGGCTGCGCTTTGGCGTGACACTCAACACATTGGCGTCCCGCAGGGGACAGGCCGCGTTCAACCTTCAGGGTTTTGACGGTGCTGTCAACCGCAAAAGCGGTACAGTTCAGGCCAAAGGATAAAAACACTGCCCATAGTAGGCGTATGGCTAACCGCATGGGTACCTCCTATGACGTCGATTTTGGCAGGTGGGCTTTAATATCCTTGTGGCCAACATGTTCATGACAGTGCACACAGGAATCCACTTTGCCTGTTTTGAAATCTTTATGCGCCAGGTATGCCTTGGGGATATCATAGCTGATCGCATCGAGATCGTGACATTTCTTGCAACCACTGGAGTAGGTAAATTCTTGCCGCTTGTGAAGACGGTCGACCCAGTCAACCGAATCTACCCAGAACAGTTCGCCTAACACGTCTTTAATGCCGGTATACCCCTTGGCTGTGATGTAGGTGAAAACAGTGTCATGGGGCAAATGACAATCAGCACACTTTGCCTGCAAACCATAGGGGTTGTTGCCGCCATGGGTATCGTTGAGGTAGGCTTCGGCAACCCCTTTCATGGAATGACATTCAGCACAGAACTCAATCCCTGAGGTACGTTCGACCATCTCGGCGCCGACTAATGACAATGCTGTTCCCAGGCAGATTCCGGCAAAGATGAAGACGAGCATTTTTTTCATTGGTTTATGGCTGTGATGGTGAGGCCACAACACGAACAGCAGCTTTTTTATCAAGATTTTTTTGATACTCTACATCACCCCCGCTGATACTGCAAGCTTTTACACGCAAAATCAATATGTTAGGTTTGTCCTATTTAGCTAGAAAGCGCTAAAAATATTATTTTCCCGATGAGGCAAAAGATTTCCGGGACAGTGATACAACCGGGTGTTACGTTTCGGAGATGCGAGATATTGACGAGAGGGATGAGAACGAAGAAACGATACAAGCCAGCCTCATGGGCAGGTTGGCAGGCAGCAGCCCTCGCAGCCTTTTGCTTCACGGCAGTACCTGGGAAAACCATAGGGAGTTGTGGCTCACCTTTATTGTTGCATAAACTCAACAATCTTCACCGATGAAAAACGCCACCCCCCCTCTTTTTTTTCTGCTGTCAGCAGGGTTTCATAGGCATCGGTAAACCGGTCTCCCCTGCTTTTTCCTTCAAGGAGAAGGGTTGCCTGTACCTCTGCGGTGTCATCATCACCAAGGACCACAGAGACATCGGTAAAGGTAAACGTCGTCCCTGCCGTCTTTTTCTTGAGCATCACAAAATGATCTGTGAATTCTTTCTGGCTGAAATCCCGGTCAATCTCCATGGCGTTAAAGGTCACCCTAAATGGCGCTGGACATAATTTTGCGGCACGCTTCACCTTTTTCACGGTTTCCAGCATCGGCTCTGCAACGGTCGAAGAGCCACATACCGCCAGTGACTCGAGATGTGTTCGTATCTGCTTTTTGTCGCCGGGATAGACAACGTAGATGACGGCGAAGACACACAGGACAAGACAACAAAAAACAAGATTCTTTTTGTTCATGGGAAGACACCTCCGACGATTCTTTCCACGCTGACCTGACCAAAGCGATGCGCTGCCATGGCAGTTCCCCGGTTATCGCCAATCACATACACATGACCGGCAGCCACTGTTCGTTCTTTGAGTTCCCAGTCCGAAGGGAAGACAACATAAGGTTCATCCAGTGGTTTTGCATTGACAAACAGCACCCCTCGGTGAAAGGCCACAGTTTCACCCGGAAGCGCGACAACCCGTTTCAGGAGCATGACCTTTCTTCCGGCAAAACGAACCGCGACAACATCAAAACGCTGGATTTCTGAGAAGACATAGTGTAACCGCCAGCAGAATGCAAACGACCTGTCGGTGTAGGTTGGCTCCATGCTCTGCCCCCGGATTCTGAGGGGAATGAGCAAATACCTGAAAACCACAACACAGAGTATCACCACCACCACAAGACGAAGGACAAACAGTCTGTCGATAACAGGAAAAAAGAAATTACGCTGACGTTTACTCATCATGGCGGTACCTGCACAACTCGCTGTGATTCATAAAAAAACCGCAAGGTCTTGTTCCGGCGCTCTGCACACGCCAACACAGCACCATCGCCAGGATAACGACGACCTCTTCTTTACTGTTTTTTTCCCCGGGATAACTGATACTTGCGCACCATCTGGTTATGCTCTTTGAGGGTACGGCTGAAATGGTGGGTACCATCATTTTTGGAAACAAAATACAATGCGTTGGTAACATCTGGCTGCAGCACTGCCTGCAGCGACGCCCGGCCAGGGTTACAGATGGGCCCGGGCGGTAGCCCCTTGATAACATAGGTGTTGTAGGGGGTCGGCCGCTGCAGGTCCTTGCGGGTCAACCTGCCGGTACTCCCGGCGACCCCATAGGTGACTGTCGGATCTGACTGCAGCCGCATCCCCAGATGCAGACGGTTAAAGAAAACCGCGGCTATCATCGGCCGCTCCATGGCAGCACCGGTCTCTTTCTCGACAATGGAGGCCAGGGTCACCACCTCATGACGCGATATCGTCGCCTCTTCCGGCTCCAGTGTCTTCCAAACCTGAAAAAACCGGGCAATCATCCTGCCAAGGATACCGGCTTCATCGGCCTCGCCTCTAGCCAGAGCGTAGGTATCAGGAAAAAGATATCCTTCGGCAGAGCGCTCCTCCAGGCCATGATCGTGAAGAAAGGCAGGATCTCGGGCCAGGGCTATAAACCGCGCCTTACGTCCCCAGCCCTGGGCGGAAAAGGCCTCGGCGATTTCCACCAGTGTCAGGCCTTCCGGGATGATGACCGGGTGCTGCACCGTCATCCCGGAACGCAGATGTTCCAGAACCTCTCCAGGAGGCAGGCCCCGGGCAATCTGGAACTCACCTGCCTGCAGCCGGGTGGCACTGTCCGTCCACTTGACCAGTACCAGAAACCTCAGGTCATAGTGCAGGAGTCCGGCCTTATCGAGTAGCTGACCGATCTGCCGTACTCCGGCACCTTTGGGGATGGTCACCGTGACCTCTCCGCTTCCTGGAGATGGGGTGATCACATACCAATAGAGCCAGCCGGCCGCCACGGCACAGGCCAAGAACAACACAAGCAGGAGTGCGTACACTTTCCGCATAAAATATCACCGCCCCGTACCAGACGGGTACAGGGCGGTCTTCCCAGAGTTATCTTGTCGGCGAGTGCCGGGCCTGTCAGTCCGCCCTGCCCTTTGTTGACGAGCCCTTGCGCCTGGCCGCCTTGTCGAGGCTGTAGGCAACAACGTCATCCATGTGGCCAACAGGGATGAAGTTGATCTTACTGCGTAGTTCTTCAGGAATCTCGACAAGATCCTTGCGGTTATCTTCGGGGATAAGGATATTGGTAATGCCCGCACGCAGCGCTGCCAGCGCCTTGTCTTTAAGCCCGCCAATGGGCAGTACCCTGCCCCGCAGGGTGACCTCACCGGTCATGGCCACTCCGGTTTTCACCGGCCGTTTGCTGATCGCCGAAAACAGGGCGGTGGTCATGGTGATGCCAGCAGATGGCCCATCTTTGGGGATGGCCCCTGCCGGCACGTGTACGTGGATGTCCACCTCTTCAAAGTACCCTGGCTCGACGCCCAGCTCCGTGTGACGGCTGCGACAGTACGTCAGCGCAGCATGCGCCGATTCCTTCATCACATCACCAAGATGGCCGGTAAGCTGTAACTTACCTTTACCCGGGAGCACCGAAGTCTCGATATGCAGCAGCTCGCCCCCGACCTCGGTCCAGGCGAGGCCGATGGCCAGCCCTGTATCCTTGCTGGTATCGATATCCTTTTCCGGGATATGCTTGGGAGGCCCCAGATAGCTGGCCACGGTATTGACAGAGATCGTATATGGCCCCCTGCCGCCATCGGCAACCTTGCGGGCTATCTTCCGGCAGATCTTTCCCAGCTCACGCTCCAGACTGCGTACCCCTGCCTCATGGGTATAGCTGGTGATAATCATCTCGAGCATCTTGTCGTTCAAGCGCACCTGACTGGGCCTGATTCCGTTCTCCTTGACCTGCCTGGGCAGGAGGTAACGCCGGGCAATCTCCATCTTCTCTTCAAGGGTGTAGCCGGAGAGCTGAATCACCTCCATCCGATCCAGGAGTGGTGAAGGGATGGTATCGCTTCGATTGGCGGTGGTGATGAACATCACCTTGGACAGGTCAAAGGGAAGGTTCAAGTAATGGTCGGAAAAGGTGGAGTTCTGCTCGGGATCAAGGACCTCCAAAAGGGCAGAAGAGGGATCACCGCGATAATCATCGCCGATCTTATCGACCTCGTCCATCATGAACACCGGGTTGTTGGCATCAACGTTTTTCAGTCCCTGCAGGATACGTCCAGGCAGGGCACCGATATAGGTGCGCCGATGGCCGCGGATTTCGGCCTCATCCCGCATGCCGCCCAGTGACAGCCGGTAGAACTTTCGACCCATGGCCCGGGCGATAGCCTGCCCCAGCGAGGTCTTTCCCACCCCGGGAGGGCCGACAAAGCAGATGATCGGTCCTTTGGTGTCCGCATTCAGCTTGCGGACAGCAAGGTACTCGAGGATACGTTCCTTGATCTTCTCCAGGCCATAATGATCCTCGTCGAGCACCTCGGCCGCTACCGGCAGGTCCAGCTGGTCCTTGGTGGACTGACGCCAGGGCAGATCGAGAAGCCAGTCAATATAGGTCCGGACAATGGTTGCCTCGGAAGCGTCCGGATGCATCATCTCAAGACGCCTGAGCTGTTTCTTGGCCTCTTTCTTGGCGTACTTGGGCATCTTTTTCTTTTTTATCTTGGCCTTGAGCTCTTCGATCTCCTGGGAGTAGGAATCTTCGTCGCCCAGCTCACGTTTCAGGGCCTGAATCTGCTCACGCAGGAAGTACTCGCGTTGGCTCCGCGACATCTCCTCCTTGGCGTCAGACTGGATCTTGGCCTGCACCGTCGAGACTTCAAGTTCCTTATGCAGGAGCTCGGCCACCAGACGAAGCCGCTCAACCGGATCGACAGTCTCAAGAATTCTTTGTGATTCAGCTATCTTGAGCCTGAGATTAGACCCAACCAGATCGGCGAGCCGGCCTGGTTCCTCAATGTTGTTGATGATCATCATCAGGTCAGAGGAGAGAATGCCGCGCAGGCTCATGATCTTTTCCGTCTGCTCACGCACACTGCGCATCAGGGCCTCTATCTCCACTGAGATCTCTTCAACGTCCTGCTCTTCGATCAGGTCCACCTCCACCTGATAGTAGGGATCGGTCTGCAGGAAATTGCGGATCTTTGCCTTAGACAGGGCCTGCACCAGGACCTTGAGCCGACCGTCGGGCAGTTTCAGGATCCGCATGATCATGGACACCATGCCGACTTCATAGAGATCCTTTTCCGTGGGGTTATCCTTGGCCGCATCACACTGGGTCACCAGCATGAGGAGCTTGTTGCCCTTCATGGCCTCATTGACAGCCTCGATGGAACTAGGCCTGCCAACGAACAGCGGGATAATCATATAGTTAAAGACAACCACATCACGCACTGCCATCATTGGCAGGGAATCAGGTATTTCCAGGTCCTGAGTAGTGTCGGCGAAATCATCCATACTCGATGACAACGAATCCTCAAATTCCACGGTATTCCTCCTTATTCACCGCTTGCTTGCTCTCAACTGCATCGACAAGGTAAACATGAGGTTCTACGAAGTCAACCCGGCTCATTCTGAGCGATTCACGTAGATTTCTCTTGAATTCGTAGCTGCGGCTTATAGAGTGATGAAGTCTACCCCCTACCTGCCAAACCCGTACAGGAGTCACCATGTTCTCAGCCGCCTCGTTCTTCACCCTGGACAGCTTCGCTCATCGCGACATCTTTCCTGCTGACGCGCCGGTGTGGGAAGGGCTCAAGCAACTCAAGACCTATGTGGCTGACATGGTCACCACCCTGCCCCGGCATGGGGTATTCAAAGATGCCACACCACTGCCAGCGACGCTCATCCTGCACAACGATGAGATCCGCCCGGCCGACAACTGCAGTATCCGTTTTGCCGACACTACCAAGGGCCAGCTCAAGGTTGTCGAAAACGGCAGGGAGCTGAGAGGTGCGTCAGTGCTCATGGCCGGTGCTGTCCTCATGGGAGATCAGATCTCCATCGGCCAGGGAAGCCTCGTGGAATCCGGAGCCCTGATCAAGGGGCCGACGATCATCGGTCACCAGACCGAAGTGCGCCAGGGGGCCTACCTGCGCGGGAACTGTCTGGTGGGCGACCGCTGCGTGGTCGGTCACACCACCGAGGTCAAACACTCGATCTTGCTCAACGACGCCAAAGCCGGACACTTTGCCTACCTGGGCGACTCGATCCTTGGTACTGCCGCCAATCTCGGAGCCGGCACCAAGTTTGCTAACCTCCGGTTCCTGAGCGGGACAATCAGGGTACGCACGCCGGACGGCCCGGTCGATACCGGCCTGCGCAAGTTTGGCGCCATCCTCGGTGATGGAGCACAAACCGGTTGCAACTCGGTGACCAATCCCGGCACCCTCATGGGCCGAGAAGCAGTCCTCATGCCCAATACCACAGCAAAAAACGGATTTCATCCAGCTGGGACCGTGATACGTTAGGCAGCGCCTTCTACCCAATAACCTTTCCACCGCCATATTCATAGAGGGCAAAGAAAAAGGCAAAGATTATCCCCAGGGTAAAAAAAATCCGACAGAGCCTGTCCCAGGTCGGCCATCCGCTTCCTGACAGCCTGCGGAGCATAAAGGCTATCATGTAGGTGAATCCCAGGGCATAGGGTGCGGTCAGCAGCATCTGCCGGCATGTACCGCTGACGATCTGCCCGGCGTCAGCGCCCAGCCGCAGATGAAACAGGACATAGGCAAGGGCGGTCACGACAAAGGTACTTTTTTCTTTCAGGGTTTGCATACCTGCCAATAATGAGAGGAACATGAACGAGTATACAGCATGCTGCTTCCCCGGAACCATTCCCGCGGAATCGATAACAGCTCCCCTTCTACAGGTTTTCTCTGGCGTTGTCTACTGTGCGGTCATGGAAAATGACCCGGACGTCATCCAAGGACTCTCCTCCGAATGCGCTGCCCTGCTCCAGGGAGGACGACTACAACTGCACCCCTTTGCCCCCCTGGGGAATGACCGACAACGGTTTCAACGGCTGGTAACCGAGATCAGCAGCCAGGAGCCGGAGCAGCGAAAACGGCTACTGGCCCTCTTTCTCGCCGGCCCCGAGGCCGGGATCGTCCCCGGCGCCGAATCACGCCACACACTCACCAGTCAACTGCGACAAGGCAATGACGATCAACAGCCTGCAGGGGCCCTCTGGCAGGCCCGATTACTGCTTAAACTGGCAGAGCTCCACGACCAGGAACAACAGGACATCAAAGAACAGCTTGACGCCATCAGCGACAGAGAAGTGCAGGTATTTCACGAGCTGCTCGACGATGGCGACAGCATCTCCATGCTCTCTGCTCCGCTAAAGACAATTACCAGCGGTGAAGACCGGGCTGGTCTTCGCTGTATGGCCTGGACAAGGATGCTGCTACAAGGGGCCTCGACTCCCAGCCATGCCACAGTGTTTATTACCGACAGCGAAGATGCCCTGCTAACGCTGGTGGAAGCCGGTGAATACCTGGGGAGTGGCCCAGCATCACCGCTGGTCCGCCTGAGAATTCCTGGCATGAAAGGAGGGTCCCATGAGAAGGCGAAACAGTGGGCAACGCAGCGCAGAAAGTTGTTCAATGCCTTCCTCGACCATCACCTCTCTACTGATAGCCGTGCAGAAGTGCAACAGTTTGAGCAGGCATGGCACGACCTGTTGCCATCCCCGGTATCCCCCAGCAGTGACCGGAAACTGACACTTTACCGGTTCTCCGAGCTCTCCAGGGAGAGCCTCTTCCGCCAGGCCTTTGATCGCTCCGGCCCTGAGCCATCCACAACGACCCCGGTACCGACCCTGGTGGGACTGCTCCACCAGGATTGACCAGTCGCCTGAAAAGATCAGCAAACAACGGTTGCGAGCTGCCCCCACAGTTTTGTACGGCCTGCATATCTACACTGTGGAGAAAATGCCATACCGAACTCAAGGCGAGTTATCTCTGCCTCGTCAATCTGACTTCAGGCGGCACCCTCCTGGCCTTGGCTCTGCGACGAAAACCGGTTACCAAGGGCGTGCCAGAGGAGGATGGACAAAAGGCAGGCATAGAGGAGAAAAAAGGGCAGAACAAGTGGATTGTAACTGCTGTGGATGGTTATACCAATCTTTTCACTGTCACGGGGGAGGTAAAATCCGTCCAGAAAAAAAAAGGTGCTCCCCAGACGGACAGGAGAAAACATCTTGATATCAGCAGTCTGTACCAGACGGCCCTCACGGTACAGGCCGAGTCGCGCCTTATTTTCCTTGATAGAGAATTCTCCGTAAGGAATCTTGAAACTTGACCGTCGTCTCCCCTGCTCATCTTCACGGATATACTTTTTGTCGGTAATGTACTCCACTGCTTCCACCTTGATGGTATAGCCGTTGAACTCGCCGCTGTCGCCAACAGCGATTTTTTGTGGCAGGTGGCGTTGCACCATGGCAACATCCAAGCCGTGAAAGACAATGACCAGGAGAGCGGCAACGTGGATAAACATCATGCGTTGCGCGTTCTTGTTGCCCCGGGTGACGCGGCTGCTTTTTTTGTAGTTGCGAAACTGTTTCCAGGTGCAGCACAGGGTATTGGCAAAAAGGGCGACAGCCACTGCTACCAGCGCCAGCAGCCAGTAGAGCAGCATCTGCTGCTGGCGAATGGCACCAAGAGCTGCCCAGATATGGGTGGAGGTCATCTTTCTAAAGACCGGCCTCACCTCGGCCAACGCGGCAATATGGCTGCCGTAGCCAAAAATAACAGCCAGCAGCAGAAAAAGGACAAAGGCTGTGGTCAGGGACGTGAAAAGATTGCTGATTTTCATTGGAGCACCTTTGACATAACCATAAAAAGGGCGATGAGCAGCAGGGGTACAGAGAAGAGGATATCATGGCCGCGACGGCTGCGAAAAACATGGGGCGGGACATGAAGCGCGACCATGAACAGCACAAAGAACATCGCTGAGAACAGAAAGTTCCCGCTCCAGCGCCAGGTGGTTCCCCAGCCCATAAAGCCCCAATAGCAGCCGACGATTTCTCCTCCGAGAAAGAAGATCGAGGCGGCAAACGTAGCGTCCTTACTGGTTCTTCTGATTCTGGTGTCAGTCTTGTCAGTGGTCAGCAGACAGGCCATACCCGAAAGGGCATAGAGGGTGCAGCCAAGGCTAAAAGGCCGAGAGAGAAAGAACAGGATCGCAAAGATATAGGTCATCATAAAGGGGTTGTGCCGGACGCTCTCGTTTACGAGACTTGCCATGGCCAACAGCAGCAAAAAGAGGGCGGTGTACCGGGGTCTGGCACTCTCCAAATCGTGACGCAGAGAAAGGTGCTGGCAGAGCAGGAGAACGATGGCGGCGATAGCGCACGTGGGAGCGATACCGGAGAGGGAGTATGGGCTGGTATGGCTGAAATGACAGAGCAGTTGCGCCAACCAGAGAAAGGGAGCGATACCCCAGAGAATTTTCAGAATGACAACGCGGCGCAGGAGGAGCAGCACACCGCTGCAGGCAAGGTTGACGATGGCCAGGAAAGTGTAGAGTGTCATGATGTCTTTTGGCAACAGCGTTGTCATTGATCGAGGAATTTCTGCATCTTTGCCAGGGCCCCCTCTTCGTCGACAGCCACCTGAACCGGTTCCACCAGCAACCATTTACTGCAGACATGGTCAACCAACGATGGCCGTACCGCCCAGATATGCTTGGTATTTTTGAGGGAAAGGAGTGCTGGTAGATAGGGGGCGAAACCGCCGTCGTCCATCTCCAGGGGGCCAATTTCGTCGATGATGAGACAGTCTGTCGTGTAGTGTTGTTCCGCCTGCAAGGCCTTTTCCGCCAGTGTTTTTCCCTCGTCGTGGAAGATAAACGGGCTGGCCTCGTTATCGGTGCTTCTGCTGGCAAAGGGTGCCTCTTCTCCTGTGGCAATCCTTCGTGCCGTAGAGCTGAAACGCCGGTTGTTTTTCCAGGTCCCGGGACAGACAATGCCGTCAATTTTCAGAGAATTGGTGGTCTTGATAAGCCTTTCAAGAGTTGTTGTCTTTCCGGCGCCGCTGGCGCCCACCAGAAGCAGGACTTTCCCTGCGAAAAGGGACTGACTGAAGCAGGGTTCAAAAGAAGTGTTCGGAGATGCCACGGCCAGGCCGTAGAGCCTGCTGATCATTGCACCGGTGAGCACCTCTGTGGTGGCTCCCTGGGCAAGGACTCTGCCGTTGTCGATCATGATGACCTGATCCGCAAAGATACGGGCGTGATTGGGATCATGAAGGCAGGCAACAATACAGGAGTCGTTGTTCAGGCACTGCTGCTTGAGGATGGCAAGAATAGTATAGCGATTTTTGTAATCGAGATGGTTGGTCGGCTCGTCGAGAAAGACCATGGTGCGCGTCTGTACCAGAGCCCGGGCCAGAAGCACCATCTGCTTTTCACCACCGGACAGCGTTGGGTACGTCCTGGTTGTCAGATGTGTGAGATGAAGTTCCTCGAGTACCTGGCGGCACAGTATAAAATCAGCCTCACGTGGAGAACCAAAGGGACCGAGATAGGCAGTCCGTCCCATGACAACCACATCAAGGACGGAAAAGGGGAACATCTCCTCGTGCTCCTGGGGAACAAAGCTCACTCGACGGGCGATGTCGGCCCGTGATGCGGTGAGGGGATTGAGCCCGCAGATTTCCAGTTTTGCCGCAGTTGAAGGAAGCAGGCCCATGAGTGATGAGAGAAGAGTGGTCTTCCCTGCCCCATTTTTTCCAAGAAGTGCAATAAAATGACCTTTGTAAAAATCCAGGGAGATACCGTGAAGGATAGCGGTTTTCTGATAGTTGACCTTGAGGTCCCGGCAGCTGAGTAGAGGCGTCTCCTCTTCCCGGGATGTGCTCATGTCCACCCCCTGTTGTTGTTCTGGTAGAGCAACCAGGCAAATACCGGGGCACCGACCAGTGAGGTGATGACCCCCAGGGGGAGTTCGCTGCTCAGTGCTGCCCGGGCAATGTCGTCGGCAAGCAGAAGAAATGCGGCACCGAGTATTGCCGAGCAGGGCAGCAACATTCTGTGGTCAGGGCCGATCATGGTGCGAACGATATGGGGGATGACCAGGCCAACCCAGGCGACCTGGCCGCAGGAGGCAACGCAGACCGCAATTATCAGGGAGCTAACGGCAATGAAAAAAAACCGTAAGCCGCGAGGATTGACCCCCAGTGTCCGTGCCTGGGCATCACCAAGGGAGAGAACATTGAGGCGAAACCTGAAGAGATGGAAAAGGATATAACCGCCAATGACGATGGGAAACAGCTGCAGGGTATCGGTCCAGGAGGTACCTGACAATGATCCCATGACCCAGAAGACAATGGCCGGTAGCTGATTATAGGGGTCGGCTACGGTTTTAACAATCATGAAAAAGGCATGAAACACTGACCCGCTGATAATTCCTGTCAGCACCAGTACCACTGTCTTTCGGCTGTGAACGGCACGGGCCATGGCCAAAGCGAGCCCCACCGCGCAGAGACCAGTGAGAAAAGAGAGCAGCCGGACAACGGAAAAGCTCGACCCGGGAAGCAGAAGCCCCAGTGAAGCCCCAAAGGTACATCCGGCGGCAACTCCGAGGATGTCTGGAGAGACCAGGGGATTCCTGAAGATTCCCTGATACACCGCTCCCGAAATCGACAGGCCGCAGCCAACCAGTAGGGCTAAGAGAATCCGGGGAAAACGGATAAGTAAGAATACCCGTTCGAATTCCCCGAGATCTTCATGGTTCCCGGTTGTCAACGCAAGAAGATAGCCGGGAAAATGAACAAGGGTCTCAACAATCTTTCCAGCCGGCACCTCCATTCTGCCGATGAAGGCCGACGCGAGAAAGACACCGGTGAGAAAGAGCAGGCAGATGACGTAGACTAAGCTACTGCCTGGCAGCCTGCCGACAGCATTGCCCTTCTCTTTATTGAGGTGGTTTGCCGACAACGGTGGGGTGCTCTGCAGAGAATCCTGGACCAAAAAGGGTATCGTAAAACTGTTCGATCTCCTGCTGTGCGACACCGTCTTTATAGACATCCGGGTGAATTTTACTACTCATCCAGATGATTCCGGCCATGGCCAGTGGAGAGGGAAAATCCCAGTATGTCTGTGCGGGAACCCTGTATATCCTGTGCTCTTTGCTGGCAGTGATTCCAGAAAGTTCAGGAGATGCGAGCTGCTCAATCTCCTTTTTACGAAGGCGGTCACTGCAGAGGACGATATCCGGATTCCAGACAAGAAGTTGTTCCTTACTGATATCACTGAAAAAACCCTGTAACTCTGCACTGACGTTCTTTCCTCCGGCAATGGCAATCATGTGGTGCTGCATCATCTCCCCAGAGATAGTACGGAGCAGCCTCGACGTTGCATAGTAGACCCTGGGACGCTCTTTGGAGGCGACTCGTGCAGTGACATTTTTGACGATTCTCGACATCTCCTTGACGACTGCGTCGGTATGGGCCTGGTTATCGGTGGCAAGGCCGATCAGGTCGAGGGCCTTTTCCATATCCTTAAGGCTTTCGGGAACAATGACGATAGCGGGAAAACCAAGTTTGGTGAGACGATCTGCGAGCCTGACGCCGTCCTTCTGACCATGCATGATGACCAGGTCCGGCTTGAGGGAGGTGATGGTTTCGAGGTTGAGGCCAACAGATCTGTTGCCCACAAGTTTTGGCGGGGCTTCAGGGTCGATGAGTGCCTCATAAATAGAGGTTGTTACGTCTTTGGAGGAGGCGCCGACAAGCCGATCGCTGAGCCCGGCACTGAGGGCAAAGAACGTCGCCGGAATAAAGGTGGTCACCACCCGTTGCACCGGTTGTTTGATGACGACAGTGCGTCCTGCCTGGTCGACGACGGTGACCTCTTTTGTCTCTGCCGCCGTACAGACCGAGGAGGTAAAGACGAGAAGGAAGAAGATTCGTAGCCAGTACATAATGTCTCCTTTGCAGATGCCACTGCCAGGCGTGGCAGTTATGGGGTCAGAACTCATATTGGCCAAGCACCTTGAAACTTATACCGTTGCTCGCCATACCATCTCCTTCGTAATAGTTCTCATCAAAGAGGTTGGAGACATAGCCACCCAGGGTAAACCCATTTGCAAACTCCTTGATGAGGGAGATGTCAACAACGAAACTGTCCTCCATGGTGTCGTTATTCTCGTCGATAACGGTATCGATTTTAAGGCCTCCACTGATATTGAGTTTAGTTTCGATCATGGGAATCAAATAAGAAACCCTGATGATTCCCTGGTGTTCCGGGACATCTTCGATATAGTCACTTTGCCGGTTGTCCGAGGTGTTACGGGCATGGGTGTAGACGTAGTCAAGACCGAGACTGAAGCGCTCGGAAAACCTTGTAGTGGAGGAAAATTCAGCACCATAGATCTTCACTTCGTCCAGGTTGGTTTTAATGTCGTTGTCGGCTGCATCTCTCGCATCGGCAATGCGGTCGGTGACGTCGTTATAAAAGGCGGAAAGGCGGACATCGCTACGCTCGAAAAAGGTGTATTGCGCGCCCACAGTGTAATTGATGTTCTGTTCAGGCTTCAAGGTAAACATGACATTGTCATACTCCATGTCATTGAAGGTGGGGAAACGTGTCTTTTTGGCGATGGAGCCGAAAAATTCCAGGCCACTTGCTCCCTTCCAAGTAAGGCCAATCATGGGATCGATGGTCTCTTCTGCGTACCCCGGGTTATCGGCAATCTTTGTGGCATCGAAATGACTGTAGGATAGCCCAGCCACAACACTCAAGTTTCCAAAAAACAGGGTTTCCTCAGCGGCCAATGTCGTAATGTCAGCTTCGGATTCCTGCCAGGGGAAGTGAACGTCACCCCGTTGCCGATGACTATCTTTACGATACTGAGCGGTCAGCGAGAGGTTTCCCCAGGTGTCGAGAACCATATCTGTGAACAGGGAGATGCCGGCAGAGTCATCATCCCAGGTGCTGGTCGCCATTGGTGTTTCCATGGTCCAGTCCTCATAGGAGATGTAATCGTCCTGGTGCTGATGGTAGAAGGTCATTGCCCGAAGGGTGAGCCAATCAAGGATCTGGTATCTGCCGTTGAGATCTATCCCGCTATCTTCGTACATATCATAGCGACCGAAGGTCGAAAAGGCAGCCCCCTTTTTACCCTCAAAAAACCGCTTGTTGTAATTGTCGCTAAACAGTCTGCCACGCTCCATGTTGAAATGATAAAGAGAAGCGTATAGTTCGGCCTCGTCTGTTGCTGCGTAACCCAGCCGTGTCCAAAGATTGAGAGAATCAAGGTCAGAATTATTCTTTTTCCCACCATCATCAACGATATAGGTCTTCTCCTTGCCCATCCCTTTAATGGTGCTGGGGTGAGGTTCGTAGTCGTTGGAGAAGCGCAGGGAATCCCTGGTCCGGTAATCAATGGTACCGAGAATGGAAAAGCCGCTTTCGCTTCCGTGGTTGAGGGTCACGCTTCCTCGTCCGTATCCGCCGGCGCCAAGTTCGGTCTTGATTACCCCGGCGGTGCCGGTAACCCCTTTTCTGGTAACAATGTTGACAACACCCCCCATGGCATTCGGGCCATAAAGGACTGAAGACGCTCCTTTGACCACCTCAATTTTTCCTATGATACTTGAGGGAATCTGTTGCAGGTCCAGAGGGCCGTTCTTGGTTTCATAGTAGGGAACGCCGTCGATCAGTATCAGGATATCCTTTTGGGAAAATCCCTGAATGGTAACGCTTGGCATCCCCTTTGTTGTCTGTGCAATATTGACTCCAGGGACAAAATCAAGGGCCTCGGCTGCGTTTGTCGAGCCACTCTTCTGGATATCCTCTGTGGTTATTATATTGTTGACAGCGATATCGTTACCGTCTGCACGGTCTGTGACGACAATCTCTCCGAGGTTAAAAATTTCCTTCTGAGCGTTGCCGTTGCTGTCATCGGCAAGACAGCTACCCAAAAACGCAAAAAACAGTACAACACCAGCTAATAACAGGATGTTTCTTTTCATTTTTCCCCTCTGTTATACGTCTAGAGCGTTGCGGCAGCAAAACCAAGGAGAGTCTACTGTCGCAGACAGGATTGCCAAAACCGCTGAAACTTGCGTCGCAAAATACTTGCCATGCGGCCAGGACAAGAAAGATATAGTTGAAAAGGAAAGAACAGGGCAAGAAAAAAACGTATAACGATAAATAGACACCAAAAAAAACAAATCCTTGAAAGTTGTGATTCCACCACTGCTTGTATTTTTCTTTGTGGCGCTACCCCTGATGACCTTGAGCCCAAAAAGACAGCCCCTCTCCCACATATGGTCTTCACTCACCGGTAAGAGAGGGGCCCGTTGTTATCCTGTGACGTTGAAGTTTGTCTCCAGGCAGTACAATCAACTGTAGAGTTTCTCACACTCTTCCCGGTAAGGATTGATGGTCATAACCGGGCAGCAGGAATTTTTTACTACCTTGTCGGCTACTGAGCCAAACATGATACGCTCAAAGCCCTTGTACCCGTGAGTTCCCATAACAATCAGGTTAAAATGCCCGCTTGCAGTAAGAGCGAGGATCTCTTCGGCGATATCGCCAACCAGGATTTTCCCAGACACGGTCAACACCCGGTGTTCTGCCAACATCGGTTTCAACTCCTTGATATAGGCGTCCATTCGTTGCTGCGCCGACGTGTACAGTTCATCTTCAAGGCGAGGCATATTGACCGGGGGCACAAAAAAACTGCTGTAATCCTCAAAGTTCTGCACCACAAATACCAGCTGTAACTCTGCCTGGAACACACCGGCAATATAGACGGCAGCCTCGACAACCTTACCGGCGTTATCAGAAAAATCAATCGGGGAAAGTATGCGTTTTATCTGTTCCATGAAAACCTCCCTTGTTATAGTAAAAAACTATAAAGGTTACCTCTTAACGATAAGCATCCCTCAATGTATTTCCACGAATACCCACAAAAAAGTTAATTGCAGCAGCAGAAAGAAAACCCCTCCGGGGATAAACGGTTGACCCTGTGTCCTCGGAAGCATATATTCTTCCTGTCATTGTACCGAGGCGCCTGGGTCAGCGAAAGAATGAAGGCTCACGCTCCCCTGCCTCTTTCCGGAGAACTCCATGAAGTTTGTACCAAAATGGATCGCCTGGGAAACGACCCGACGCTGCAACCTGGGCTGTGTCCACTGTCGATCTTCCTCCACCCTGGAGGTACAAGCACATCCTGATTTCAGTTTTGCCGAGGCCAAGCGCATCCTCGACGATATCCACGCCTACGCCGATCCAGTCATGGTCCTGTCCGGAGGAGAACCCCTTTTACGCACGGACATCTTTGATATCGCTGCCTATGGTACAAGCCTGGGCATGCGAATGTGCCTGGCTACTAATGGAACGCTGGTCGGAGCTGAGACCTGCCATCTGATCAAGGAAGCAGGTATCCGCATGGTCAGCCTGAGTATTGACGGGGCATCTGCAAAAGTACATGATGATTTTCGCAGTCAGCCCGGTGCCTTTGCCGGGACCATGGAGGCAATCAGGCTGTTCAACGAATACGGCATTGACTTCCTGGTGAACTCCAGCTTTACCCTGCGTAACAAGACCGAGGCGCCCAAGATTTACCAACTGGTCAAGGAGCTCGGTGCCACAGCCTGGTACCTGTTCATGATCGTTCCCACCGGGCGGGGGGAAGACATCATGGAAGAGCTGATTCCCGCTGAAGAGTACGAAGATATTCTGGACTGGCATTATCAGATGGAAAAAGAGGAAGAGGATCTGCTGGTACGGCCGACCTGTGCACCGCAATACTACCGGCTCGTCCGGCAAAAAGCCAGGGAAGAGGGCTCTGGTTTCCGGCGGCGCTCCCTCAAATTTTCTACGGGGGGCTCTAAAGGCTGCCTGGCCGGACAGTTGATCTGCCTCATTGACGTGGACGGCCATGTCCTCCCCTGCAGTTATTTTCCTCTGACCGCCGGAAATCTGCGCAGGCAGTCCTTCAAAGAAATCTGGGAGGGTTCTGAGCTCTTCAAGGAGATGCGTGATTTCAAGTCGTACAAGGGCTCCTGCGGTCGATGTGAGTATATTAACATCTGTGGCGGCTGCCGCGCCCGTGCCTATGCTGTCAGTGGCGACTACATGGCCGAAGAGCCCTTCTGTGCCTACCAGCCCGGGCAACGTCAACCTCAACTCCTTAAACATTCATGAATAACACCTTTCTCAAGGCTTGCCGAGGTGAGCCCACCGAATATACACCCGTATGGTTTATGCGGCAGGCGGGTCGCTATCTCCCGGACTATCAGAAAGTCCGCAGCAAAGTCTCCTTCCTTGAACTCTGCAAAAATCCCGCATTATGCACTGAGGTGACCCTCCAGCCCATTGAACTGTTCAATTTCGATGCAGCCATCCTCTTCTCTGACATCCTCATCCCCATGGAGGCCATGGGTCTGCCCCTAGATTTCCACGAGGGCCTGGGCCCGGTTTTTCCGGAGCCGGTCCGCACTGACCAGGCGGTGAATGCGCTCATGATCCCCGACCCTGAGGAAACCATGCCCTTTGTTCTGGAAACCATCCGTCTGTTGCGTCAAGCGCTCAATGTACCGCTGATCGGCTTTGCCGGCGCCCCCTTCACTCTGGCCACCTATCTGATTGAAGGTGGCTCATCCAAGGTATTTCTTGACACCAAGCGTATGATGTTCCAGGAGCCCGACCTGTACCATCGGCTGCTCAGCAAGATAACCCGCTGCACCAGTCGCTATCTCCAGGCACAGGCAGAGGCTGGCGCCCAGGCACTTCAGCTCTTTGACTCATGGGCCGGCGTCCTTGCCCCGGTTGACTACCGCCGTTTCGCCCTTCCCTATGTCCAAGAGATCATACAAGACCTCAGGAGCGTCACAGACATACCGGTCATCTACTTTGCCAACAACGGTGCAACCCTGCTCGCAGATACCGTCAACAGCGGCGCTGACGTCCTGGGGCTGGACTGGCGAATAAACATCGATGATGCCGCAGCACAGGCAAGCGGCCATGTATTCCAGGGTAACCTGGACCCGATAGCCCTCTTTCTGCCCCACACTGCCCTGGAAAGACGTATAAAAAAACTGCTAATCGACGCCAGACAGGCAAAAGGCCACATTTTCAACCTGGGCCATGGTGTCCTCCCGCAAACTCCGCCTGATCAAGTAAAAATTGCCGTAGACGCCGTGCATCGATTCAGCAGAACGTAACAGTAGTGCGTCATGTCAAAGAGCTGCAAGACCATCCCTGACAGACAAACCTGTCTGGAACTCATGGAGCAGTATGCCATGCTCCCCAATATTCGAGCGCACTCGCTGTTGGTCTGCACTCTTGCTGAACTGTTGACTGACGACCTGAATGAAACGACAGGCCCCACCACTCTTTGCCGGGATCTTGTTGTTGCCGGGGCCCTGCTGCACGATATCGCCAAAACCCCCTGTCTGAACAATACCTGCGATCATGCTGCCGCTGGTGCAGATATCTGCATAAACCACGGCTACCCCGAGGTCGCGGAAATTGTCGCTCAACATGTCCTGCTTGGAGAATACCTGCCTGAACAGCTGCAAAAGGGGCAGTTTACCGAAATACAGATTGTCTATTACGCCGACAAACGTGTCTGCCATGACCAGGTTGTCAGCCTCGAACAGCGGCTGCAGTATATCCTCGAGCGCTACGGCCGTAACGACCCCCACCGCCACGAGCTGATCCGCCACAACTTCAATCGCTGCATAGAACTAGAGCGGTATCTCTTCCGTTGGTTGCCCTATCCCCCGGCCGCCCTAGGCCAGTGACATTCTTGCGCACCGACGACTCGAATCTTTGCCCAAGGCACTCACGACCATGAGCAAGGACATCGTGGTCAAAAAGATGGCACGCCCGGAGGGATTCGAACCCCCGACTCTCGGCTTCGAAGGCCGATGCTCTATCCAGCTGAGCTACGGGCGCGCATAAAGAAGATGCTTTCACTTTACCTGGGAGGACTGGAGAGCGCAAGCAAATGTCTGCCAGAGAACGGAGCCCCTCAGGCCTCAGCGATGACAAACACCGGCTACGAAGAAAAAACTCCCGCTGCCCTAAGCGGGCAACGGGAGTTTTTTTCTTCGTAGCCAGAGATTCTCAGGTGCGCTTATTCGGTTGACAGCACTACATAACGGCTGTACTCACCAGTGCGAACACGCAAGAGGACACGTTGGGCGCTATGTCCCTTTTTCAACGCTTTTTTCAGGTCGTTGAGGGTACGAACACGAACTTTATTGACCTCCTCAATGAGTTGGCCCTCGGTGAGGTCAGCGCGATCAGCCGGACTGTCTGGCTCGACATCGGCGATCAGTAAACCCTGGTCCTCTTCATAGCCCAGTTGATCGGCGATCTCCGGGGTGAGCGGCTGGAGGTGCAGGCCCATCTCGGAGAGTGAATCATCGCTGCTGGTTCCACCGGTGAGACGGCCTATATTTTTAGGCTGTTCACCGATGCTGACCGTGATGTTTCTCGAACGGCCATCGTGGACCACCTCGAACTCCACCTTAGATCCCGGCGGTACCATAGCGACCCTGTTACGAAGGTCTGTAACACCCTTCAACGGAACCCCGTCCATTGAGAGCAGCACGTCTCCCTGTTCGATGCCCGCCTTTTTTGCCGGTGAATCGGGGGTAACCTCGCTGATGAGAATGCCTTCGGCGTTTTCCAGGTTAAAACTCTGGGCCAGCTCCTCATCCACGTCCTGAATGATTACGCCTAGCCAACCACGGGTAACCTTACCCTTCTTGAGTAGCTGATTCTTGATCGACTTTGCCATGTTGATGGGAATGGCAAAACCGATCCCCATGTATCCACCACTACGAGAAAATATAGCGGTGTTGATGCCTACGGCCTCACCGTGGATGTTCAACAGGGGGCCTCCAGAGTTACCGGGATTGATAGCGGCATCGGTCTGGATAAAATTTTCGTAATCATTGATACCGACCTGGTCCCGTCCCTTGGCGCTGACGACCCCCACTGTAACGGTCTGACTCAGCTCAAAGGGACTGCCGATGGCGATAACCCATTCTCCCACTTCCAGTTTGTCGGAGTTCCCCAAAGGCAGGGTGGGCAGGTTATTGGCGTCGATCTTGATGAGAGCGACATCAGACTGCGGGTCTGTACCGATGACCTTGGCCTTGAACTCCCGCTTGTCAGAGAGTCGAACGGTAATCTTCTCGGCATCTTCGACAACGTGGTTGTTGGTCAGGATATAGCCGTTCTTGGCGACAATAAAACCGGAGCCGGCGCCCTGCTGACGACGTTCTCGCTGGCGTGGTTGCTGGGGAAGCCTGAACTGCGGGCCGAAGAATCGCTCAAAAAAGGGCTCGTTAAAAAAAGGATGAGGGCTGAACCTCTGTCCATGGACCGTTTTTTCGACGCCCACATAGACTACGGCGGGGCCGGCTTTCTTGACCACTGAGGCAAAGGCCTTGGATGAACGATCCAGCAGGGCGATATCACCTTCATCCTGAGCAAGGGTTTGATGAAAACTGCCTGCAAGCAAAAGAAGCGTCAAAAGTCCGGTGAAAAGTCGTCTCTTTCGTAAAAATTGGGGTAGCATGAATTTTGTTCTCCTTCATCTGATAACGTTTCACGGGGCTGCCTATCAGTCCCGTACGTTCTCAGGCAGAAGTCACACACAGGGCAAACTATTATACCGATGGCCGTATTCGTCAAGCCGACGACGGCAGTGGTGCTCCTGATTTTTTTGGGAGTTTGCTGCGGTCGTCAAAAAGGAGGCGCAAAATTTTTCAAACAGAGATGGAAGAGATGAGCAGACTCAAGTGGTTTCCTGTCGCCTGTTTGTTGATCTCCACAAGGGTTGGACAGGACAAGTTCAAGGAGATGTCGACTGTACCAGAGACAGAGGTAGGGCATACAGTTCAAGAAGATCTGACTGGTGTGCCTTGAGAGCGTTGCTGTCATGCGGCCCTGTTTTCTTTAACAGGCACAACAAAGCAGCAGGAACGACGCGATCCACTCCTTTGTGGTTGGCAGGGCGTCATTGTATTACCTGAAAAATATTTTTCCCTGATTGCCTGGTTATCCCCGGCCTGGCTGGTTACTCATTTTTCATAAGACGAATGTCCCGGGCTTCAGGCCGATTGTCATTGGCAGGATTATTGGCAAGACGAAATTCAAATATCCGGCGGCTGTCGGCAAAAGGTCTGTCAGAGCCAAGGGTAGAGGATGAGAGGTGGAAAAAAACCGTCTCTGGGAACAGGGAACCCTTGTCGAGACGGTAGTAGCGAAAGAAGCCAAAACCGCGTTCCTGGTTGAAGTTGATGACCGTGCCCCGTTGCCAGGTGTCGGCTTCATCGCGGGTGGACGGGATTGGTAGCAGGCCGGGGATGAGAAAGCCGGAGGTAAAGGTGTCAGCTGCTTCACGAAGCTTACTGCTGACATTTTCGAAGCCAACCACCTCCACCCGGCAGCCATTATTCTGCAGGGCGGTCACCAGACGAATGAAATCTCCATCCCCGCTGACCAGAATGACCCGGTCCAGATTACGAGCCTGAAGCAGGGCATCAATGGCCAGGTCCATGTCCGAGTTGGCCTTGTAGGTGATATTACCGTCTTCGTCGTGGAAGCGGCGCACAACTTTTTTGATCACCTTGAAACCACAGTTCCTGAGGATGTCGTGGTAGGTATAAATTCGCAGCTGATACTCAGGGTCTTTACTGATGCGTTCCCGATCTTCAGCCAGGTAACAGTTGGCACGCAGCATCTGCGAATGGGGGCCATTGGCCATGTTTACCAGTACGTCGTAGCGCATCCCGAACCCGCCGCTCATCTTGATGTTTTCGGCATCCACGTAAATTCCAGTCTTCAGCATGAATCATTCCCATTCAATGGTGGAGGGCGGCTTTGAGCTGATATCATAGACCACCCGGTTTACGCCGCGCACCTCGTTGATGATACGGTTGGATATTTTTGCCAGCAGCTCATAGGGCAACCGTGACCAGTCTGCAGTCATGGCATCCCTGGAGTCGACGCACCGCAGGGCGACGACGTTTTCATACGTTCGGCTGTCACCCATGACACCCACCGTCTGGATAGGCAGCAGTACAGCGAAGCTCTGCCAGAGCTTGCGGTATTGCCCGGCAGCCCTCATCTCTTCAATGACTATGGCATCGGCCTGCCGCAAGACGTCCAGCCGTTCCCCTGTCACCTCGCCCATGATGCGGATACCCAGCCCGGGGCCTGGAAAGGGTTGGCGATAAATCGCCTCTTCCGGTAGCCCTAATTCCAGGCCAAGCAGCCGGACCTCATCCTTGAACAGCTCCCGCAGTGGTTCAATCAGGGCCAGTCGCATGCGCTCGGGCAGACCACCGACGTTATGATGGGATTTGATCGGCGCTTTGCCGTGGAAGGTCACCGATTCGATCACATCGGGATACAGGGTGCCCTGCGCCAGAAAACTGACGTCCCCGAGTTTGCTGGCTTGCTCTTCGAAGATCTTGATGAAACCGTAGCCAATCCGTTTTCGTTTCTCCTCGGGATCAACGATACCTTCCAGTTCGTTGAGAAAGAAATCGGTGGCATCGACATCAAGGACGTGAAGGTCTGTTTTTTCCCGGAAAAAACGAAGGATATTCTCAGACTCTTTTGCCCGCATCAGGCCGTTGTTGACATAAATACAGGTGAGCTGTCTGCCGATGGCACGATGGACAAGAGCAGCGGTCACCGAGGAATCGACGCCACCGCTCAAGGCACAGAGAACCTTTGCATCACCCACCCGTGCACGAATGTCGGTTACGGTCGCGTCGATGAACGAGTGCATTGTCCAGTCGGGTTTACAGGCGCAGCAGGCAAAGATGAAATTGCGTAACACATCGGTACCGATGAGCGTATGAACTACCTCTGGGTGAAACTGGACGGCAGTGAACGGTTTGGCCGTGTGTTGCAAGGCCGCATGGGGGGAGTGTTCGCTGGTGGCGGTCACCATAAAGCCGGGGGCCGGCTCCTCAATGCGGTCACCGTGGCTCATCCAGACCTGATATTTGCTGGGGGAGGTTTGTAACCCGGCAAACAGTCCTCCGGCCAGGGTAACCGTCAGTTCAGCCTTGCCAAATTCACGTTTTTTGGCTTTTTCAACGCGACCTCCCTGCTGATGCATCATTAACTGGGCGCCGTAACAGATGCCCAGGATCGGGATACCCAGCTCGAAGATGGCAGGGTCGCTGACCGGGGCATCGTCGTCATAGACCGAGGCTGGACCCCCAGAGAGCACGATGCCCCGGGGGTTTATGGCATGAAGCGTCTCCAGGTCAATACTGTACGGATGGATTTCGCTATAGACCTTCTGTTCACGAATACGTCGGGCAATCAGCTGGGTGGTCTGGGAGCCGAAATCAAGGATGACAATTGTAGCACTGTGTTGATTCATAATGGTGTGAGCATGATGGAGAGGGATAAAAAACTCGCGTACGACTACTCGGTACGGTAGTTTGGGGCCTCCTTGGTAATGATGACGTCATGGACATGTGATTCGCGAAGCCCGGCAGAGGAGATCTGCACAAATCTGGCCTTGGTACGCAGCTCATCGATGGTGGCTGCGCCAGTGTATCCCATGCCGGAACGGAGGCCGCCGAGCAACTGGTAAATGACTTCGGCAAGGGGGCCTCGGTAAGGAACCTTGCCTTCAATACCTTCAGGCACCATTTTACCTCCCACGCCTTCCTGAAAATAGCGGTCAGCAGAGCCCTCCTTCATGGCACCCAGGGAGCCCATACCCCGATAGCCTTTGTACTTGCGGCCCTGATAGAGGAAGGTCTCTCCAGGGGTTTCATCGGTACCGGCAAGAAGTGAGCCGATCATGACACAATTGGCCCCGATACCGATGGCCTTGCACAGATCGCCGGAATACTTGATGCCGCCATCGGCAATAATCGGGACATCGTGCTTGGCAGCGGCATCGCAACAGTTCTTCAGGGCGGTGAGCTGGGGGACGCCGACACCGGCGACAATGCGGGTGGTACAAATGGATCCCGGGCCAACCCCAACCTTGACCGCATCAGCTCCGGCCTTGATCAAGTCCGTGGTTCCTTCAGCGGTGGCAACGTTACCAGCCGCTACCTGCAGCTCAGGGAAATGAGATTTTATCGCTGTCACTGCCTCGAGTACACCCTGCGAATGGCCATGGGCCGAGTCCAACACCACCACATCAACATTGGCATTTACCAGGGCCTGGGTGCGCTCCAGCAGGTTGTCTCCGACGCCGACCGCTGCCCCCACCAGCAAACGGCCAAACTCATCTTTGGCGGCAAAGGGATATTTTCGGATTTTTTCGATATCCTTAATGGTGATAAGTCCTTTGAGGCTGCCATGCTCGTCTACCACCAGCAGTTTTTCAATGCGGTGCTCGTGGAGCAGGGCCTTGGAGTGTTCCAGGGAGATTCCCACCGGGGCGGTTACCAGTTTTTTACTGGTCATCACATCATTGACACGAAGATTGGCATCGGAGACGAAGCGCAGATCACGATTGGTGACAATTCCCACCAGCCGGGTGCCGTCAAGAACGGGAAGGCCTGAGATCTTGTAATTGCGCATGATGTTCTGAACTTCACCGACGCTCTGGTACCGATTGACCGTCACCGGATCAACGATCATGCCAGACTCTGATTTTTTTACCTGTTCCACCTCTTTGGCCTGGGAGGAAATGGACATGTTTTTATGGATTATCCCCAGTCCTCCCTCCCTGGCCATGGTAATGGCCGTCTCATGCTCGGTGACCGTATCCATCGCCGCACTTACCAGCGGGGCTTTGATCCGGATAGAAGTGGTCAGCCGGGTCTCCAGTGAAACCTCTGCAGGGAGTACTGCGGACCTGGCAGGAGCCAGGAGGACATCGTCAAAGGTCAGTGCCATGGGGATATCATCGGGTAACAATGGGGGCCTCCTGCAGTCTTACTCAGTTAAAAGGGCTGTCTGTGCCTGTAGAAAAACAGGTCGGGCTTCAGGTCGAAGGAGAGTTATACTCTCGGCCTGAAGCCCGACCTGTGATCAGTCATTCGCGGGGATATGGGCTTGATGTCCACGTGTGTCTGTCTATAACATGTTTTGGTAGAAAAAGAAATATGGGGCAAAAAAAAACAAAACAGGGCTCAGCTGCGAAAGAAAATCTTCGCTATTTTTGCTTTTATGGCGTGTACAGAGGAAACTGTTGGCAATCTCCCGAAGGGCATGCTAAGTGGATGCGCAGCGCTGGACATCACGCAAGAGGGATGCTGGCGCGGTACGTTCTTTCCCTTCTCCCAGATGATGAACATGACCCGAATTGTCGAGATCAACCCGCATAATCCCCAACCCAGGCTGATTGCTCAGGTTGTGGAGGTGCTGCACAGAGGTGGGGTCATCTGCTACCCCACAGACACCATGTATGGCATTGGCTGTGATATCTTTGCCCCCAAAGCGGTCAAGCGAGTCTATCAGATTAAGCAGCGGCCCAAGAACAAGCCCTTCTCGTTCATGTGTAGTGACCTGAAAAATATCAGCGAATACGCGCATGTTTCCAACACTGCTTATCGGTTGTTACGCAAGAACCTTCCCGGTCCGTACACCTTTGTTCTGCCAGGAACCAAGCTGGTTCCCAAGATCATGATGACCCGGCAGAAAACCGTCGGACTCCGGGTACCTGATTGCCCCATCTGTCTCGATATTATCGGCGCGATCCAGCATCCACTGGTCAACACCAGTGCATCTTTTGCCGATAAAGAACCGGTCCTTGACGCCTGGGAGGTTGACCGGCTGTTTGGCAAACTGGTTGATTTGATCGTGGATGGTGGAACAGTCCCAGGAAAATCTTCGTCATTGATTTCCCTGGTGAAGGAGCAGCCCGAGGTACTACGCCATGGGCTGGGGGATGTCACAGATTTTTTGCACGACTAACCGCGAAGAAACGATAAAGCCAGAGGGGCGTGTTTCATCCGGGGTGTAGAGAACAATAAAAACGGCTGGTTCTCTGTGTAAAGCCAGCCGTTTTTATTGTTGGTAACGTCGGTTAGTTGCTGTCGTCGATGAGCTTCTCTTTCAGGGATTTACTCATGGTGAAATGCAGTGTTTTGCGTGCCGGAATATTCATCATGGTTCCGGTTTTCGGATTTTTGGTAGTACGAGGTTTACGTGTACGCACAGAAAAACTCCCGAATCCCCTGATCTCCACCCTTCGATCTTCTGTCAAGGCCTGGGAGATTTCATCAAGAATAATATCCACCGCTTGAGCGATGTCCTGTTTGTAATAACCATCCAACTGCCGGGAAACTTCGTTGACCAGTTCGCGCTTCAGCATGTCGTCGTATCCTTTTTATCTTCTGCTTCGGTGGAGTGTGAATGTTGTAGTGACGCGCCCCCGGGAAAACGTCGTATGGTCTCCCCAGGGGTGCTTGCCTTACTTACTCGGCGTCACCGTTTGTATCGTTACTGGCGGCAGCCTTGAGCAGGTCACCGAAGGTGGAGGCACCCGAACTGCTCTGCTTCAGATATTCTTCCGGGACCTGACCACCATTTTCTTCCTGCTCTTCAATAGCCTTGACCGATAATCCGATCTTGCGGTCATCGGCAGAAACATTGATGACCATTGCTTTCAGGACATCGCCAACGTTGAACATTCCAACCGGCGTCTTGACTTTTTCTTTACTGATCTCGGAGACATGGACCAACCCTTCAATCCCCTCTTCCAGCTGGACAAACACACCAAAGTCGGTAACATTGGTGATAGTGCCGTCAACCAGGGAGCCGATGGGGTAGTTGTTGCTGGCAGCCTGCCATGGATCGGGCTCAAGCTGTTTGACGCCAAGGGAAAACCGCTCGTTTTCCTTATCAATCTTGAGGACCACCGCCTGGATAGTCTCTCCTTTGGCATACTTCTCGGAAGGATGCTTGATGCGCTCGGTCCAGCTAAGATCAGAGACATGAATCAGTCCGTCTATACCTTCTTCGATGCCGATGAAGATACCGAAATCGGTAATATTTTTAATCTTACCTTCGATAACCGCGCCCACCGGATAGCTCTCCTCGACAACATCCCAGGGGTTGGGTTGTAGCTGCTTCATTCCGAGGCTGATACGTTTGGTGTCAGCTTCGACCTTGAGGACCTGCACGTCGATGGCTTCGTCAACCGCAACCATCTTGGAGGGGTGCCGCGGTTTCTTTGACCAGCTCATCTCAGAGATGTGTACCAGACCTTCGACCCCCTCTTCCAGTTCAACAAAGACGCCGTAGTCGGTAATGGAGACAACCCTGCCGTTCACGCGGGCACCAGCCGGATACAGGTCGGGAACCTGCTCCCACGGATCAGCCTTGAGCTGCTTGACCCCCAAGGAGACCCGGTCGTTTTCCTTGTCGTACTTGAGGACCTTGACCTCAATTTCCTCACCAACGTTGTAGAGCTTGGAGGGGTGGGATACGCGTCCCCAGCTGAGATCGGTAATATGACAGAGTCCGTCCATGCCTCCCAGGTCAATAAAGAGGCCATAGTCCGTAATGTTGGTGATGCCGCCCCGGATGATTTGTCCCTCCTCAAGGGTACTGCGCATTTTTTCGCGCAGGGTGGCCCGTTTTTCTTCAAGAATGGCACGACGGGAAATAACGACGTTGTTGCGTTTGCGATTAAATTTCAAGATCTTGAATTCGAATGTTTCGCCGATGAGCGCATCTAGATCCTTTACCGGACGAAGGTCAATCTGCGAGTAGGGGAGAAAGGCGGGAACGCCGATGTCCACAGACATACCGCCCTTGACCCGGTTGTCAATCCGACCTTCCATGATGCCGTCTTCTTCCTGGATCTTTGCAATTTTCTCCCAGACCTTAATTGCGATGGCCTTTTCCCGGGAAAGCAGCAAGCCGCCTTCTTCCTTACGCTTTTCAATAAAGACTTCAAACTCATCGCCGAGTTTGATCTCGCGTTCAGGATCTTCGTGACGGAACTCAGAGAGCGGAATATAGCTTTCCGCCTTGTCACCGACATCAACAAGTACGGCGTCGTCTGTGCGACCAACGATCGTGCCGATGGCTACTTCGCCAACATTGATGACGGTGTTGTTGTCTTCCTGCTCGAAAAGATCAGCAAAGCTCATCTCTCCGAAGTCGTTCTCTTCCGGCATGTCCATAGTCTGGGTTTTGTTGTCACTCATCTGTTGTCATTCCTGTTCCGGACAAGATCGTCTTTTCCGGGATGTTGGGGGTTGTGTTTTTTGCCCGCGGTCTCCAAGGGAGACTGACGAGCCGTTTTATACTCTATTTTACTAAAATTGTTCGTTGGTTAAGGCGTTGATAACCGCATAGCTACTGTAGCAAAAGCTGACAACTACAAAAAAGGCCCTTGATAAAATAAGGACCTTAAGGCCAGCAACATGCCAGAGACGAACAAAAATTTCAATAGTTATCTCGTTGAAAAACTACTTGTTTCGATCTCTGTTCATTACAGTGGCTATCTGTTTTTTGGCGTTGTTCTCGCTACCGCTTTCCATAAGCAGCGATCTCTTCGAGAATGGGACCAAAGAGTTCTTCGTACTCTGGAATGGCTTTGCGCAGGATTAAGTCCAAATGGTCGAGATCTTTTGAATTGACGACAAGGTTGGCACTGTTGGCCAGGGCCTCCAGAGAATAAAGAGTGTTGAACTCAGGCCCCATAAGGATATAGAAGATATAGCGGCGTCGAAACATTGGCATTTCCCGCATGTAGCGGTGAAAACCAGACTGATGAAGATTGCCCTCGACACAGCTGTCCAGGGCGACGCAGGCAAAGTTGACGAACTGCATCCGGCTTTTTGCATCTTCCGGAGATTCAGCGACCACCACCTGATAGCCCACTGTCTCTAGGGAGTGAATAATTTTTGTCTGAACCTCTGTGTCACCATGGAGAACCAGGGCCATGGGCACATCCTCGACCTTTTCCTCAGTAGAGAAAATACCGGCCTTGAGCCAGTCAAGATTGGGCGGTTCAGGGGGCCGCAGCATCTTTTTTACATCGACAGCTCCATTGCGGTCGAGCTGGAAAGAGCGGGTACACTTGGGGCACTTCAACCCAATCGTTTTTCCCGCCCCGAGAGCGGCCAGGGCTTCAGTCAGTCGGGCCTTCTGTTCCTGGGTTAAACTCAGGCGTGTCGAGCAGTGCGGGCAGTGGTCGATCATGGGAGCCTCATAAAAGGTATTCCGTTAGCATGGGCAGGTACAGTCATCCATGAGAAAGAGTTATCCCCATCCCAGGGATTTTTCTGTATCTTCTTCCATGGCGAGGTTGTCGATATCGGACGTTCGCTCACCGCGTGCCGATTTGATCGTGTCAAGGCCTCGCTTGATTTCACTTCTGTGGGACGAGTAGTTGATGGCATTCTGCTCGGTAATCATACCGGTCTCGTACAACTCAAGCAGGTGCTGGTCAAAGGTACGCATGTCCTGGGTACGTCCCTCTTTGATGACATTGTAGAAGGTCTTTTCTTCCGTCTCGCCGTTGATGATCAGATCTTTTACCCGCAGGCTGGTACAGAGAATCTCCATGGCAGCGACTCGTCCCCCGCCAATACGAGGAATGAGCCGTTGACTGACCACCCAGCGAATAGTATCCACCAGACGGTTACGAATTTGCGGCTGCTCGTCATTCTCAAACATGCCCAGGATTCGATTGATGGACTGGCCGGCATCAATGGTGTGCAGGGTCGAGAAGACCAGGTGGCCAGTTTCTGCGGCTGTCAGGGCAATTTTCAGGGTTTCGCGATCACGGATCTCACCGACAAGGATAACCTTGGGCGCCTGGCGCAGGGCAGAACGCAGGCCGCCGGCAAACGTCTCAAAGTCCTCGCCCATCTCACGCTGGTTGAAGGTGGCCTTATTATGCGGATGCACATACTCTATGGGGTCCTCGAGGGTAACGATATGTACCGAGCGTTCCGCATTGATGCGGTTGAGGATAGCGGCCATGGAGGTCGTCTTACCTGTGCCGGTGGCACCGGTGAAAAGGATGAGACCGTTAACCTCGCGTGCCATCTTGCTAAAGGCATCAGGAAACTGAAAGTCCTTGATGGAGGGAATCTTGGTCTCCAGTTTTCTCAGTACAGTGGAAAAATACCCTTTCTGGGAAAAGATATTGACGCGGAAACGGGTTTTTTCATCCAGCGAATAACTGAGATCGCAAGAGCCCTTGGTGATCAGAGCACGCAACAGCCTGCGATTACCCTTAAGCAGGTTCAAGGCAAAGACCTCTGCCTGAAAGGGCGTCAGTTCTGTAACGGGCGGTTCCACGTCCACCGGCACCAAAACGCCGTCGCTTTCGACCTGCAGGCTTTTGCCCACAGTAATGTTGAGATCGGAAACCCGGCTGTGCTTGGCCAGCATCACCGAGATCCAGTAGTTGATATCCTGTTGCTTCATGGCAGGCACCGGTGTATGAATTGACAATATCCCTACTCTAATTTCTAGCGTTGACAGACAAAAAAATACAAGGAAAAAATATAATTCTCCTGGCAGGGCCTTCGAGGGTTTCTGGTAAGAGTCAGGCATCGGGCAGGTAGGGGACTGCTGGAGAAACCGTTTTTTACATAAAGCAAAGGAGAGATAATCATGGCCATAGCCTTGCGAAGTGCAGTAACCACGCAGGGAAGAAGAATGGCCGGAGCCAGGGCCCTGTGGCGTGCCAATGGTATGACCACCGAGCAGATGGACCGGCCGGTGATCGCGGTGGTCAACTCGTTCACCCAGATGGTACCCGGCCACGTACATCTGCACGAGATCGGGCAGCGGGTCAAGGCCCGTGTCGAGGCCTTAGGATCGTTTGCCGCAGAGTTCAACACCATCGCCATAGATGACGGCATCGCCATGGGCCATGACGGCATGCTCTACTCGCTGCCATCACGGGAACTCATTGCCGACTCGGTGGAGTACATGTGCAATGCCCACAAGGTCGACGGTATGGTCTGTATCTCCAACTGTGACAAAATCACCCCGGGAATGCTCATGGCTGCCATGCGCCTCAATATTCCCGCGATTTTTGTTTCAGGCGGCCCCATGGAGGCAGGAAAGTCAGAAGGTAGGCCCATGGACCTTGTTGACGCGATGGTAATGGCCGCCGACAATGGCGTATCGGCGGCAACGATTGAAGAGGTTGAACGGAGCGCCTGTCCTACCTGTGGCTCCTGTTCTGGTATGTTTACCGCCAACTCGATGAACTGCCTGGCCGAGGCCCTGGGGTTGGCGCTACCCGGTAATGGTACCGTGGTTGCCACCCACAGCGCGCGACTTGCCCTGTTTGACCGGGCTGCCGAACGCATCGTTGAAATGTGTGAGGCCTGGTACGGCAGAGAAGACGCCTCGGTTCTCCCCCGGGGGGTTGCCACCAGGGCGGCGTTTGCCAACGCCATGAGTCTCGATATAGCCATGGGTGGCTCCACCAATACGGTCCTCCACCTCCTGGCCGTGGCTCACGAGGGAGGGGTGACGTTCACCATGGATGATATCGACGCCCTATCGCGCAGGGTCCCCAATCTCTGCAAGGTAGCCCCTAACTCTCGCCACCACATAGAAGATGTGAACCGTGCCGGTGGTATTCTGGGGATTCTCGGTGAGCTCGACCGGGGCGGTCTTGTCGATACCTCTGTTCACCGCGTCGATGGACTGAGCCTGGCTGCAGCGCTGGATCGCTATGACATCATGCGCAGCACCGTTTGCCAGGAGGCCATAGAACTCTACAGCAGTGCCCCCGGAGCCTTTGGCCGCAACCTGGTGATGGGGTCACAGTCAACCCGATACCCGGAACTGGATCGTGACCGGAAGAAGGGTGTCATCCGTAACCTACAACACGCCCATTCGCAGGACGGAGGGCTGGCCGTGCTTTACGGCAACATTGCCGAGCGTGGCTGTATCGTCAAGACCGCGGGAGTGGATCCTGCCATTTTGCGTTTCAAGGGGACGGCCCGGGTGTATCACAGTCAGGACGGCGCCTGTGAAGGGATCCTCAACGGAGAAGTCAAGGCCGGTGATGTGGTCTTTATTCTCTATGAGGGGCCCCGTGGTGGCCCTGGTATGCAGGAGATGCTTTACCCGACCTCCTACCTCAAATCCAGACACCTTGGCAAGGAGTGTGCGCTCGTCACTGACGGACGTTTTTCAGGGGGAACCTCTGGATTGTCCATTGGCCATGCCTCACCAGAGGCGGCAAGCGGCGGTACCATCGCCCTGGTGCGTGATAATGACCCGGTGGAGATCGATATACCGGGCCGCAGCATCTCCCTGCTGGTCAATGACGAGGAACTGGCCCGGCGCCGGCAGGCGGAGGAGAGCCGTGGTGCAGCAGCGTTTACCCCTGTTCGTGAGCGGCAGGTCTCCATAGCCCTGAAGACCTATGCACATTTTGCCGCTTCTGCGGATATGGGGGCCGTACGGGTGTTGACCAAATAAGGCGGGCAGATATCGGGAGATACCAGAGAATCACACTGCTTAGGGGCTGTGGGGCAGGGATTTCTCTGTTTTAGAAAGCAAGAAAATCGCGTAAGATAGAGACAACCCTGACAGCAAGGACTTTTCCTGTAATCAGTTCACAATCGGTACATCTCCATGATCTGGCTGGATACAGTGATGCCTTTTTTCAAGGTGTTTGCCGCCTTTGCCCTGATGTTGTTCTTTATCCGGATAAAGGTGCCGCTATGGCTGGCCATCCTTGGCGGCGCCTTGGGGATGGGGCTTTTTTTCGGACTAGCGCCGTCACTCCTGGTACAGACAGGGGCCAGCGCCCTGGTGCAGCCAAAATTCCTGGTGCTGGTGAGTATCGTCGGGCTTATTCTCATGCTTTCCGGAGCCCTGGAAAAAACCGGACAGTCTGCCCGGCTGATGGAGGCCTTGGGCGGTTATCTTGTTCGTCCGAGGCTGCGCCTTGTTTTTTTTCCGGCGCTTATCGGGCTCCTGCCCATGCCTGGCGGCGCAGTCTTTTCGGCTCCCATGGTCAAAAGCGTCTCGCAGGATCTGGAGATGACTAACGAAGACAGGGTGCTGATCAACTACTGGTTCCGTCACATCTGGGAGTTCGTCTGGCCCCTTTACCCGGGATTTATCCTGACCGTGTCTCTGGCCGAAATTCCGGTGGCCAATTTTATCGCGCATACCTGGCCGGGAGTGCCGGTCATGTTTTTTCTGGGATGGTGGTTTTTTCTGCGAAAGACGGCGCTTACAGTACGACAGGGGACGCAAACAGCACAACGCAAGGGAAGTGGTTTAGATATCTTGCTGGCAGGATTGCCGCTGATCATCGCCATCTGCGGGGCCATTGGTCTGGAATTTGTCCTCAGTCACGCTGTTACCACCATACCCATGGAGATGGGAGTAATTGTCGCGCTGGCAGCAGCTGTGGCGTGTGTGATGGTGCAAAACAGGCTTGGCGGTGACTTCCTCTGGCATGCCCTGACCGGCAAAGGTCTGTGGTCCATGCTGGCAGTGATCGGGGCAATTTTCATTTTTAAAGATATCATGGCTACAGCAGGAGTGGTGGAATCCATGGCAGCGGCTGCCGGCGGGGCAACGGCGCTGTTGGCTGCCAGTATTTTGCTGCCCTTTCTCGTTGGGTTGATCAGCGGCATCAACGTCGCCTTTGTTGGCGCGACCTTCCCCCTGATCCTTGGACTTCTGCACACCTTGGGTATGGAAGATAAGGTGCTCGCCTATATGGTTCTTGGTACGTTCAGCGGCTTTACCGGTGTGATGGTGTCGCCTTTGCATATCTGTTTTTTGTTGACCACCAACTATTTCGACACTGAGCTGCCCCGAACCTGGCGACGACTCGTTGTACCCTGTGCCGGGATAGCGCTGACCGGGTTTATTCTCTTCGCCTTGCTTGCCTGATCAGCACGTGCGTGGTAAAAATAGACGTATGAGTCCTTAACAAGGAGGCTTTTCTATGCTGTTTTCGCCAGTACTCATCTGGTTTCTCGTCGGTACCCTCTTCTTTGCTACTGAACTGGCCCTGCCCGGTTTTATCGTTTTCTTCTTTGGTATCGGTGCCTGGACGGTTTCCCTTGCTGTTTACCTGGTTGAGTTACCCCTGGCTGGCCAGCTCGCGCTCTTCCTGGTAGCAAGCCTGGTCAGTTTGCTGGCACTCAGGCGATGGCTTTATGGAATCTTTCAAGGTGACCGGATTGATGAAGCCGATTCTGTCAACATGGTACCCGAAGGCGCCACAGGTGAGGTAATCCGGGCTATTACCCCTCCTGGTCTGGGCAAGATCAAATACGGGGGAAGCTTTTGGGAAGCTTCCTGTGATCAACCTGTCGCTGAAGGCACAATCGTACGTATTCTTGAAAAAAAAGACCTGGTTGTTCGGGTCTGTCCTGTCCAGACGGACACGGAGGAGAAATAATGGAAATGCTCTATGGTGTTATCGCCCTGGTCATTCTTGTCGCTTTTATTTTGTTCAAAACCGCCGTCGTGGTACCACAGCGCCGCGAGTATGTCGTGGAGCGACTGGGGAAGTACCGCACGACCCTGGAGGCCGGGTTGCATATCCTGATCCCCTTCATTGACAAGGTGGCCTACAAACGAAGCCTTAAAGAAGAACCCATTGATATTCCGGCCCAGACCTGCATCACCGCAGATAACGTCTCCATGGAAGTGGACGGCGTCCTCTACCTGCAGGTCATGAATAGCCGACAATCAGCCTATGGCATTGAAAATTATCATTTCGCTGCTACGCAGTTGGCCCAGACAAGTCTGCGGTCGGCAATCGGCAAGATCAGTCTTGATTCCACTTTCGAGGCCCGTGAAACCCTGAATCAGCAGGTGGTGGATGCCTTGGACGAGGCTGCGCAAAACTGGGGCATCAAGGTGCTGCGTTATGAGATCAAGGATATACAGCCGCCGCAGTCGGTGCTCGAGTCCATGGAAAAACAGATGAAGGCCGAACGGGACAAACGGGCGGAGATCGCCAGGTCAGAAGGTGCACGTCAGGCTGTCATCAACCGGGCCGAGGGTGATCGAGCCGAGGCCATCGCCCTTTCAGAAGGCGAGAAGGCTCGACGTATCAACGAGGCTGAAGGACGGGCACAGGAGATTCTCAAGGTGGCCTCGGCAACGGCTGAAGGGTTAAGACAGGTGAGCGAGGCCTTGAATATGCCCGGCGGCCATGACGCCGCCAATCTCGAGGTTGCCAAACTCTATGTGGAGCAGTTTGGCCGGCTGGCCAAAGAGAACAATACCATGATCCTGCCTGGTGAGCTCACCGATATTTCCAAGATGGTGGCCACAGCCATGTCCACACTGCAACAGGTAAAAACGGAGAAAACCGCTTCATCCCACGAAGAGATTTAAAGAGGCAACCTGTTCTTTAAGCGTACAAGCCGTACGTTCCACAATCAGCTCCGCTACAAGGGATACGGTGTCTGCAACAATGCAGTAACACCTTAAAAATATTTATGAAAAAATATTATATATCCCAGCTCACCGAAGGTCAGCAGGTGGACGATCTTTTTTTGGTCTCCCGTAAACGGCTGATGGAGACCAGAAACGGCAAACCCTATCTGGCCCTGACCCTGATGGATTCCTCCGGTGAAGTAGAGGCAAGGGTCTGGGAGAATGCTGCCGCTCTCGAAGCTCTGGCAGAGGTGGGGAGGGTGGTACGGGTGCAGGCACAGGCGAAATGTTACCGGGAGCAGCTCCAGCTTGGTGTCAGCGGCTTGGAGCCGGTGCCTGCTGAAGCGGTACAGCTGGAACAGTTTATGCCGGCCAGTGCCCGTCCTGTCGACGAAATGGAACAAGAGTTGACCGAGCACATCGCCCGGTTAACAGATGCTTCTCTGAAACAGTTGTTACAGACCCTGTTTCAGGGAAAAGTTTTGCAGGCGTTTTTACGGGCACCGGCCGCAAAAAGAATGCATCATGCCTATATCGGGGGGCTTGCCGAGCATTCTTTGTCGCTGTGTTCACTGGCAGTGCGAGTGACAGAGCAGTACCCAGCCCTTGATCAAGACCTGTTGCTTGCGGCCTGTCTGGTTCACGATCTCGCCAAGATAGTCGAGTTTGATTATGCTGTGCCCCCTTTTGAATACACCGATCAGGGACGACTACTCGGCCATATTGTCCTGGGTACGGAGATGGTGAGGACAGCCGCCCGCGAGGTCAAGGCTCTCTCTGCGGAGCGTTTGGATGCCCTCTGCCATATTATTCTCAGTCACCATGGCAAGCTGGAGTTTGGCTCACCGGTACTGCCGATGACACCGGAGGCCATGATCTTTCATCATCTCGACGACATGGACGCGAAGATGAACTACCTGGAACGGCTTGCCGCCGAGCTTCCCAGCCCCGGCCCTGGCTGGACGGAGTATCAGCGCCCTCTCGAGCGTTTTCTCTATCTGCGAAGAGCATCCGAGGAAAGTCCTAACACTGAACCGGCAGAGAGTGCTCCTCGTCCTTCATCAGGACAGGATAAACAGCTTCGCCGACAACAGTCACTTTTCTAAATGTTTACAGAGATACGAGGTCAAGAGCGGGCCAAGACCTTGCTTCTCCGTGCCCTTGCCGGAAAACGGCTTGCCCATGCGTACCTCTTTATCGGTCCTGACGGGGTGGGCAAGACCTCTATAGCCCGGGCATTTGCCCATATCCTTTTATGCACAGCCCATACAGATCGACCCTGTGGCTCCTGCCCGGGCTGCCGCAAATATCTTTCAGATAACCATCCGGATCTGCAATATATTCGGCCCGACGGCACAGCCATTAAAATCAGCCAGATCCGCGAACTGAAAAAACAGCTTGGCTTTGCGCCCTTCGAGGGAGGATATCGGGTAATTTTGCTGGAGGAGGCGCAGACCATGCGCCGGGAGGCGGCTAATAGCCTGCTCAAAATACTGGAGGAGCCGCCGCCGGATAATCTGCTCGTACTGCTCGCCTCGGAGAGCGAACCCTTGCTGGATACCATTGTTTCCCGTTGTCAGGTCATTCCTTTTTTTCCTCTGTCAACATCGATTGCTGCTGCGATTATTCAGGAGCAACGTCCCGAGCTGGAGGCCATGGAGGCTCACGCCCTTGCCATGCTCACTGAAGGTTGTCCTGGTCGAGCCGTTGCCATGGAGGTCAGTGGAATTACCAAACTCTTTCCGGAACTGCTGCAGGCGCTGACAGGCTTTCAGCATCGAGCCCCAGAAAAGGTGGAGACAGCCCTGCAGCTGGCGGCTGAGCTGGCTGCCTTAAAAGAGGAGCTGGAGGCAATGCTTGGCCTGTTGCAGGTCTTTATCAGGAAGACCATGGCGGCCAGCTGCGGGGTTCCCCCTGCAGGACCATTTGCCGAAGATGTGCAACGGGGCAGAGAACTGTGGAATTTATCTCGGCTTTCTGCTATGCTGCAAGCTGTTGATTTTGCTGAACAGGCCCTGTCGCGCAACTGTAACAGGGCCTTAGTCTGCGAGGTGTTGATGTTGGATCTCCTCGGCTGTATCCCCTGAACAACGAGTGACAATGACAAAAGATCAACTGCTGCCGACTGAGAATGTACCGCTATCGGTGCCATCGGAGAAGCGTGGCAGTTTTTTTTACCGTATCCGGTTTCGTGAAAGGGGGCGGGAATTTACCGCAACCTCTTCCCTCTGTGATCTCCGCAGGCACGAGCTGGTGATGGCTGGAACTGACCATGGCCCGGAGCCGGCCTTTATTGTCTGTCGGGCGGCTGGCGCTACCCCTTCGGTGATGGCTCGGCAGGGCTCGTATTCCCTGTTGCGTCGCGCTTCCCGGGATGAGAAAGAAAAGTATGAACGTCTCTCCGGATCGGAGATGGAAGCCCAGGCCATCTGTCAGCAGTTTGTCAACGACCTGCACCTGCCCATGTCTCTCGTGCGGGTGGAGCGTTTTTTTAACGGCTCAAAAATTATTTTTTATTTTACTGCTGAAAGCCGGGTTGATTTTCGAGAGCTGGTCAAGCGTCTGGTGCAGGAGTTCAGAACCAGGGTGGAAATGCGGCAGATCGGCGTCCGCCATGAGACCCAGATGCTTGGGGGGGTTGGCTCCTGTGGCCGGGAGCTGTGTTGCTCTTCGCATCTCAAGTCGTTTGACTCGGTTTCCATAAAGATGGCCAAGGCTCAAGATCTACCTCTAAATCCGGCAAAGATTTCGGGCGTTTGCAATCGTCTGCTCTGCTGCCTTACCTACGAGTATGACAACTATCGCACCATGAAAAAAGGGATGCCGAAGCCGGGTCGCTATGTCAGCCTAGAAGGACGACAGTACAAGGTGATACGGCAGCTTCCCCTGAAAAGAAGCGTTATCGTCATCAGTGAAGGTGGCGAAGAGCAAGTACTGAACGAGCAGGAGTGGCAGATTGCCGAAGCGATTGTCAAAAACGCTCCGAAAAAGCAGGGCGGGAGAGGTAAGGGGCAGAGAAAGAAGAAAACGAAAAAATCATGAATACCTACGTAACGACACCGATCTATTATGTCAACGCTGTGCCCCATCTTGGGCATGCGTATACGACGATTGTCACTGACACATACAGCCGTTTTCGCAGGCTTTGCGGGGATACCGTCAGATTTCAGACAGGCACGGACGAGCATGGAGAAAAAATTGTTCAGGCAGCTGAAGCCAAGGGCGTGTCCCCACGGGAGTATGCCGATGCAATCTCTTCGACGTTTCGTGAAACCTGGCCGATTCTTGCTATTGAACCTGATCGTTTTATCCGTACCACAGACCCTGACCATGTCAAGGTGGTACAGGATATTCTCCAGCTGGTTTATGATCAGGGAGATATCTATTTCAGTGAGTACTCTGGCCATTACTGTAGAGGGTGTGAACGGTTTCTCACCGAGAAAGAACTGGTAGACGGGCTTTGTCCCGATCACCAGGCTGCACCTCAGGAGATTGCTGAAAAAAATTATTTTTTCCGGATGTCAGCCTACCAGGAGTGGCTCATTGCCCATATCAAGGCCAACCCAGAATTTATCACGCCGGAGCGATACCGAAACGAGGTTCTCAGTTTTTTACGTGAGCCACTCGAGGATCTATGCATCTCCCGTCCAGTGAGCCGGTTGACCTGGGGTATTCCCTTGCCGTTCGACAAGGAGTTTGTCACCTACGTCTGGTTTGACGCGCTGATCAACTACCTTACCGGCATCGGTTATCCCAATGGAAAAAATTTTGAACGAAACTGGGCTGTTGCTGAACATGTGATTGCCAAGGATATTCTCAAGCCTCACGCTATTTATTGGCCCACCATTATCCAGGCCATGGGACTGCAACCCTATCAGCGGCTGCATGTGCATGGATACTGGAATGTGGATGAGACCAAGATGTCCAAGTCCATCGGTAATGTGGTGCGGCCCCGGGAGCTCGTCGATACCTATGGTGTCGATACGGTCAGGTACTTTGTTCTCCGGGAGATGAGTTTCGGGCTGGACTCCTCCTTTTCCACTGAGGCCATCATTGCTCGGCGCAATGCAGACCTCGCCAATGACCTGGGGAATCTTTTTTCGCGATCGCTGTCCATGGTGGCAAAGTACGCGAACGGCAAGGTGCCGGCGGCAACGACGCTGAGTACGGCGGAAGAAGAACTTCAGGCAGCGATACAGACCATGCTGGCCGACTACAAGCAAGCCATGAATGATTTTGGCTTTCACCGGGCCCTGCAGGCAGTCTGGGAGGTGATCGGGTTACTCAATCGCTACATCGTCACTCATGCACCGTGGGAACTGGCCAGGGATGCGGCCCAGTCTGGTCGGTTGCATACGGTGTTATACTGTTTGACTGAGGCGCTGCGGATTATTGCTTTGGTGTTGCGGCCGATCATGCCAGGAGCAAGTCAACGAATGGCTACGGCCTTGGGGCAGGGAAAAGCGTTTGCCGGGTTCACTCTGGCAAACGCCAAGTGGGGAGGCTTGCAGCCAGGCACTGCGGTGGAGGCTCGCACACAACTTTTTCCCCGGCTGGAAGTAGAGCAAACGCAGAAGGATGCCACGAAAAAAGTGCAGGCAACACCCCGCAAACAGGTGAAAAAAGACCGTCCTGCAGGAGCTGGTCTTATCACCTTTGATCAGTTCGCTAAAATGGAGTTGCGGGTGGCAGAGGTAGTAGCCGCCGAAAAAATTAACAAGTCTGACCGGCTGCTCAAGCTCAGCCTCCTCGATCCCGAGCCCCGCACCGTGGTTGCAGGCCTTGCCGAACATTACACCCCAGAAGAGATGGTGGGGCGGCGGGTGATCATCGTTGCCAATCTCAAACCGGCAAAACTCATGGGAGTTGTCTCCGAGGGCATGGTGCTTGCCGCCAAGGAGCAACAGGAAGACGGCAGCCAGCGATTAGTGTTGGCCACTGTTGCCGGAGATATCGCTGTGGGAAGCAGGGTGGCCTAATCCTCACAGAGAGTTTACTAAAGACAAACAGGTGAAATTAGCAGGTAAGAAACATGTCTATTTTGGGTAATTTTTTTCTCGCCATTGCCCGACTGGCCGATATCATCTTCACACTATATATCTGGATTGTGATCGGTCGAGCCGTGATCTCCTGGGTTAATGCAGACCCTTACAACCCTATTGTCCGCTTTCTGGTGCAGGCCACTGAACCGGCGTTGTCGCGTATTCGCAGAGTGGTGCCTGTTATGGGCGGCATGGATCTTAGCCCTATGGTGTTAATTTTAGGAGTTATCTTCCTGCAGAGTTTTCTGGTTCCCACCCTGCAGCAAATCGGCAGTAGTCTGCAGTAGCGGTGCCGTTTTTACACACCAGTGGTGACGGCTCTCTGCAGTTACGCCTCTACGTGCAGCCTCGAGCTGGAAAAAATGAGGTCGTTGGCGTCCATGGTGATCGCCTTAAACTCAGATTGACGGCGCCACCAGTTGAAGGCCGGGCCAACAAGGAGGTTGTCAGCTTCCTTGCCGGGCAGCTTGGGTTGAAGCGTGGTGCTGTGGCACTCAAGAGTGGGAAGCAAAGCCGGCAAAAACTGGTTGTTCTGCGCGGCGTCAATGAGCAGGTGATCCGTGATCGGCTCATGGTACTGCTTGCCGAAACATAGTTCAGATAAACCCGACGTGCTCGTTCGGGGAGGGACGTGATCATGGTGAAGCTGAAAAGCTTTCAGGGGCTGTGCCGAGAAGCCTGGCAGGTATACCGGCGCCGCGTCTGGGTGCTCCTCGGGCTGCTGTTCCTTCCTTCACTGTTTTTTTCCATAGTGCTGTTGGCAATCGGCGGCCTGGTCGTTACCCTGTCTGGTGGAGTGAACGCCTTTATGGGTGATTTTGTCGGACACCAGCTGGACAGAGAGGTTATCATTGGCATGGTAATCCTGGGAAGCATCGGCACACTGTTCGGTATATGGATGGTCTGCACCCAGCTGATTGCCGCACTTGACGACGACTGTACTTTTAACCAGGCCCTGATCGCCGGCTGGCAGAACCTGCTGCCTTTTGGTTTTGTATGCCTGATATATACCGGAATTGTCATGACAGGCATTGTCCTTGCCGTGTTGCCAGGTATTCTTTTTGCCTGCTGGTTCTTTTTTGCGTTTTTCTTTCTGCTCGATAACAATTGCCGAGGTATCCAGGCCCTGCAGGCCAGCCGCATGGCTCTTCGCGGCCGCTTCTGGAATGTCTTATTTAAGTTGTTCCTGCTCTGGCTTATCAAGGTGTTGCTCTTCTCCATTCCCTGGGTCGGGAAACCGCTGGCAATCCTTGCTGCCCCATTTTTCCTGTTTTTTTTGGTCGGACTGTACAGAGATCTCAAGGAAACTTCACCGCTGCCCACCCGGTCCGGGTCCATGGCCTGGGGAGTTCTGTCGGCTGTGGGCGTGGTGGTGGTATTTCTGGGCATGGTCGGCGCCGTTGTTACTGTGGGGCCACAGCTTCCTGAAATTCTCTTTAACAATACGGAGATCACTTCCCTGTCTAAAGGTGCAGCCACCCAGCTCAAGCCCATAAAGTCGAAAGCGCTGGAGGTAAGCACCGGTGTGGTCTGGCGTGATCCAGTGGGTGACAGTGTCGACAATGGTGCCCGCAGGTTGCTTGATATTCAGGGGGTGACCCTGCTGCACATTGACGAAGACCTGGAGGTGAGTGTCCATCTGGCCGAGCCATTGAACAAGTATTTTGTTGCCGCCCAGGAGGGTGGCGAAGAAGGACATGACGAGTTGGTGAAATTTCTTCTTGACGTTGATATGGATCGCTCTACAGGTGGTGCGGCTACAGCTGATAGCGAACGGGTCGGGTATGATTTTGCTGTAGTGCTGCATGTCGACCCCGACGAGGTGGAGAAAGGAAACGGCAGCATTCGTGCGGTACTGTTTACCTATGATGGCGGAGCTTTTCACTTTCTTGAAACGCTTGGCAAAGGGCGAGTAGGCTATAGCGGCAGGACTGTACATTTCAGTCTGCCGTATCAGGTCTTTCATGGCCAACCCGGAAAGCATATTCGGGGGTGTTTTGTTGAGAGTGTCCAGGCTCAGGGAAAAGGGCTGTCCAAGGATAAGGTGATTGAGCTTTGAAAAAGGGGGACGTCATGGAATACCTCATTGTTGCAAACTGGAAGGCGAATCTGTCTCCTCGCCAGATTGAAGAGTGGGTAGAGAGGTTTCTAAAAGGATATCAGCCGATAGCTGAACATCGGGTGGTGCTGGCGGTGCCTGTACTGGTCATCGAGCGGGTTCAGCGGCGACTCGACGGCGCAAGCGGGGTCAGTCTGGCAGCACAGGGCGTCTCACCTTTTCCCACAGGCAGCTATACCGGGGCAACCCCTGCCGCCTGGCTGGCCGATACTGCAGACTATGCCCTGCTTGGGCATAATGAGCGACGAAAATATTTTCGTGAGTCACCCCAGGAGGTTGCGGCTCAGTTACGGGAGTGCGTCGCCGCCGGTATCACCCCGATTCTCTGCACAACTAGGGAACAGGCCGGAGGTCAGGTGGCGGCATTGGAAAGCGAAGAAATAGAAAAGGTTATTCTTGCCTATACTCCTGAAGATGCCGAACATCTGGAAAAGGCGGGGAGCCTCGAAAATGTGGCCCAAGTTGCCGCTGAATTCGGCCGTTTTGCACCGGGACAGTCTGTGCTGTACGGCGGAGGGGTGCACCGGGACAACTGCGAAGAACTTCTGCAGGTGGATGGAATCAGCGGCCTGCTGGTAGGCCGCGGCAGCCTTGATCCTGAAGCGTTTCTTGCTCTGTTGCGCAACATGACCAGCAAAAAGGAGTGATCTTCAGGGGCGAAAGACTAACAGCAGCGAGTTAACCGCATCGTAGCGTCGTTAACAATCATAGAAAAAAAGAAAAATCACGTTGACTTTATACCACATTGTGGTGTAAGAAAGAGTAACCTTACCTCTTTGAGGTGCTCTTGCCTCTCTCTTTGCTGTCCATAAGGATACCCCGTTCTCCCTCCCCTCTCCCCCTCCTGAGAACGGGGTGTTCTCTTTTTTCTCTTTCTCTTTAAGATCGGGAAGGTTGCCTCTCAGGTGAAAACGTCTTTTACTGGTGTGCGTATCTTTTTCATTTTTGTCTATGGGCCGTAGCACTAACGACCTCAACTGGGGCCAATAATTCAAGGTTCTTGTGTCAGGCAAAGGGCTACCGTTATCCTACGCAAATTTTCTCTCTCCATACCGGTCAGATCGCTTTTCCCAACCGCAATTACCTACAGTCACCAACATTGGCGCTGTTGGCAAATGGAGCATGAACATCGAGTTTTTCATGTCCTGGTATCAGTTCGATAATACACGCGTATATCAACAAGAAAAACCTGTTCAATACGTCTTTATTGTGACAAGGTACCTTGTATCATTGCTTTTTTACTTACTCTTTTCATTATGCTCAGAAAGTTATCCTACCAAAATTATTCGTATGTTTACGTCAGGTTCTTTTGCATATAAAACTAATATCTATTATGTCATTTATGACTTTCTTACTTTTCTTTTGAGGAAAATGTACTAACGATTCACCCATTTCCTCAGGTCACTGATCGGAAAAATACTGGAAGTACCAAAAGGTAAAGGACAGTATCCCTGAATATCCACCCCATTCTCAATAATCGACACAGGTCGATCCGAACTGACAACAATAACGATAACCCCGGGATGCTGAGCGGTAAAGCGGAGTGCAGAGTTGTACCTTGCTCCTCGGGCCATATCCTCACCATCAATGCGCTGGCCATCCATAAGACAGGCAAAGCCGTGTAGGCACTGATCAGCAGCGATATGCAGGGCACCGTCCACCTTGGTCAGCGACTTTGCCATCCGCAACATATGAGAATGGCGAAGATCCAGCGGGGGGGTCAGCCGTTGACCGGCAATTTCAACGGGCCTGGGACTAAGATCGAGAATAATAGAACAGCCGTGTTTTTGCCGCCGGGCATGGTGTACCAGTGCAAGTGTTACCTTAAAGAGAAAATAGCAAATGTTCTGGTCCAGGTCGCTTTCCAGCAGGCGTTCCTCGAGCGGAACCAATTTCGCCATATAGGTCGTGGAGCCGAAACGACCATCGGCAAAACTGCAGATCTTCTGGCGGTTAACCTTGAGAAAGCCCCGCTGTCCCTGAAAATCGGCACAGACAGAGAAGGAAGGTAGCTTGGCGTCACTGATACCGATAACGGCATATCCGTCGCTAACCAGTCGCCTGGGAGCGTTTTCTACCGCCAGCAGCAGCTTGCGCACATGTTTTGCGTTTCTTAACTGCGGCTGATCTTCCGGGTTAAATCGCACCAAAAAATTCACTTGATGCAATAAGCAGGGATCAATGAACAGGAGTTCTCCCTCAGGCCACATTCCCTCCTCGCGGGTTTTGGAAATGGCAAGCACCGCAGCCAGGACAGGATAGATACGCACCGTTGAATCCCAGCCCAAATGGATATTCATCAAATCAATGATGGTGTCGCGCACGGCATGCTCTGCGTACTCTTTAAGAAAACTTCCCGAGATACCAGTATACAGTTCCTGTTCATTTGCCATGTCATGGGAAAACCGCCAGACCGCATGCTCCAGCCATCGTTCCGTGGGCAGCGTTGAACAGAGATCTGGGTGGTGATCAGTAAACCAGTGCTGAAAAAATACGGAACCAGAGTACCCGCCATGGGAGATCAACCCGGCAAGCTCAAGGTTCTCTATCGAAAAAATTTCCGCAAAACGCCAGGGTTGACGGGGGATATCCGGTCGTTCCCGCCATTTTTCGTTGTCAAGAAACAGGGATTGGAATGCAGGTTCATGACCGGCAAGCAGGTGCTGCGGATCACAGATGCGGAGTTCATCAGTGCGGTCCATGGCAAAGATAACAGCTACACGGCTGGGACCTGAAAACTGTGTCAAGCCAAGACTCAAGCCATTAAGGAGATCACTTATACAGCTCTGCACAAAGCAGTTGTCAGGTTTACTCATCACCACACCACGCGCCCCTGGCAGATTGCTGCGAAGGACAGTGTAGATACAGCTGGAAAACGACAGCCCCCTGTATCTTTTACCGGGAACCATTGCGCTCATGGCAGCGCAGCGGTAGTATACTGTCCAGTATTTTCCGATATTCCTGAAAAAAGTTCAACACCTCTATGCTTCAGCTTATGAATGATGCCATCGCTATACAACTGGCCAACGTCCTCAAGAAAAACGCCCAGTCCGACCATAGGGAAGCCTTTGAGCGCGCCTTTGAGCTGACCAAGGCATACGCCGGCTCAGGAAACGCCCAGGCTGCTGCCATCCCGGTGGTCTTCGAAAAATTGTTCACCCTCTTTGTTGCCGGCACAAATCAGGATTGAAGCGGGAGAGCCACGACCAATTCAGCGCACCTCCCGACCGAACATGTTTTCATTGATCCCTCTCACCAGTGACGGTAAGAGCGCCTGCACTTCAGCAATACTCCACTGCTCATTGCCTGAAGGGGGAGCAGCCTTGATATGGTTTAGAGCGCCAACAATTTCCTGGTAGCTTTTTCCCCGTTGCCTGAGCTTGAAAATTGACCGGGAAAGCTTCTCCCGGCTGAAATGCTTTTGGGAAGATCTCGCATCCAACTCCTGTGGCGACTCCATGTTCAAGACCGTCGTTGCTGACAACTCCTCAGCGCTTTTTCCAGGCTTATACTCCAGTTGACGGCCAGCGAACATCCGCATCAAGTCATCAATCTGCCGATCTCGGCGAGCGAGTTGCTGACGCATATCCTCAAGCTGCTCTCGCAAGAGATCGACCTGCTCACGGTAGACAGCAAGGAGCTGCCCCAGATAACCGCCTGATTCGCGAGGAGAGGCCGTTTCACGGACCGACTTCGTCTCCACTGGCACAACCGATGGGCGGCCTTCCTGCCCATGGTCTACCAGCAGTTGGCGCCCCTCATTCCAGCGCCCCAGATCAGCCCTGCGAAAACGCACCTCCTGCTTGCCGGTGACAGGATTGAGCATCATCTTGTACGGCAAACCTTTTTTCCGATAACGACTGATGGTCTTAGTGGAAACATTGAGATAATGAGCGGCCTCTTTTTGGGATATGGTGAACTCCTGATCGCTCATTTCCACTCCTTCATTCCTGGTAGATGCCCCATATAAACTCCGTAAACACAATGAGTTGTTGAATCGTCATACTGATCCGATACCGTCGAATCTGCACGCACGCAAGTGTAGCACAATCCACACGGCCAATGACAGTCCTTTTTCTTTGTTTTACAGCATGCTACCTTCATAGTACATAGAGAGGAGGAGCACCACCATGCGTCTGTCTTTTCTTGCAAGGTACTGCCTTGCCTGTCAGCCCAGGTACAACTATGACAAAAAATATACCTTTGCCCATTCCTTTTTTTCAACCAGCGTCAACGGTTATTACATAAACGTTGCTATAAAAAACTAGAGTTTTTCCATTCGTAATCCTCCACAGTTATCTTGAGTTTCAGTACGTACACTCCCGTCCTGCCCCTCTCTTTTTTCAATATGCCGCATGCTGCTATCGATGCGTATCAAGAAAAAATTTGCGCCTAGCCAAACATCTTGACCTGTTTTCCTCTGAGGTTTCTTTGTATGAGGCCAAGTTATGGGGCATTCGAGTGGGTGTTGTTCTATTTTTCCATCGCCCGCACCTCCTCGACAAACGATCCCGCGCGCGCTCAACCCGATACTCTCCCACACGTTTACCTGGCATACATTTGGGCAGTAGGGTAGAATGACGTTCGTTGTTAACCAGATCAAGGCTCTACTTCATTCAACCAAAGGAGTTTAACATGCGAAAAATCCTTGCCGTTTTGTTGTTTGTCTGCCTGGCGATCCCAACGCTTGGCTCTGCCTCTTCCTATCCGTCAAAACCGATTACCATCGTTGTCCCCTCCAAGGCTGGCGGCTCCACTGACACCACTGCCCGTCTTTTTGTGAAAACAGCCAAGAAATACCTTGAGGGTGCTGATTTCGTCATCAAAAATGTTCCAGGCTCGGGCGGCCAGAAAGGCTTTGAAGACATTGCCCGATCCAAGCCTGACGGACACACCATCGGAATGGTCTTCACCACCCAGATCGTTGCCCATATAGTTGCTAAACGTGCCCGCTACACCCTTGACAGCTTTCATGTCATCGGCAACGTTATGCAGGATCCCTTGATTATCGCCGTTCCTGCCAACAGTCCAATCAAGACTCTTGATGAATTCGCTGCAGCAGCAAAGGCCAAGAAACTCACCGTCGCTGTCAACGGCATCGGTTCAGATGACTTTATCGCCGCCAAAAAATTTGAAAATCTCACAGGTGTAACATTCAACCTGATGCCAACCAAAGGTTCCACCGAACAGAAAGCAATGATACTCGGCGGCCATATCGACGCCTCTTTCATGAACGTGACCCAGATGCATGCCCAGCATAAGGCAGGAACCGCACGGGTTATTGCCGTTATGGATGCCAATCGCTCTGACATCCTTCCCGATGTCCCCACTGCCAAGGAACAGGGGTACGACGTCTCCATGACCGCAACCAGGGGCTTTGTTGCCCCGGCAGGTATCGACAAAGAGGTCGCCGACGTCCTTGACAAACTCGTTGCCGATGTAATGAACGATCAAGAGTTCATTAAAGCCTGCGCCAAGGATGTTATGATTCTCTACCCGATGACCGGTCCCGAGTACCTCGATTACCTGGTCAACCTTCAGGCAGAAACCCAGAAATTCTACGATTCCACCCCCTGGTAATACACCATGCCAAAACGATTAGCAGAGATACTGATTCTGGGTTGTTTCATGGGAATTGCCGCTGCCCTGTACATGAGCACCTCAAAATTCCCGGAAGTGACCCAGAACTCGACAGCATTATACATTCGTTTTCTCGCCACCTTTTTGGGTATTTTCTCCCTGATAGAACTGCTCCTGAAAATGAGAAAGTCTCAGGCCGGCAAGGATCAGGAGACCATGAGGGTAACGGCAGCGCCGGGTAAATTTACCGCCCTGCTGCTCCTGATGTTCATTTACGCAATGCTGCTCGAGCCGCTTGGATTTTACCTGGCTTCAGCGCTGTTTCTGCCGCTGACCATGTACATTCTCGGTAGCCGCAAACCGCTGGCCATTGCCTTAACGTCTGGCGGGGTTCTGCTTTTTGTTTTTCTGGTTTTTGCCAAGCTTCTCGGGGTACCACTTCCGGAAAGCACACTTTTTCACTTTTAACCTGTTGTTTAAGACCCTCTTCGCCCCAAAGAGTCGATCGACGGCTCTTTGGGAGGAGAGGCTGATGTTTGTCGACAATGGAAGTTCCCTGAGGAGAAAACAATGCTGTTCGAATCATTGCAGGCTGTTCTTCACCCAACCTCCCTGCTTGCCGTGATCATCGGCACCGTTTCCGGTGTACTGGTTGGCGGAATGCCGGGGTTAACCGCGACCATGGCGGTGGCACTGCTTATCCCGGTAACCTTCGCTCTTGATCCGCTGACTGGTCTGATCCTCATGGGTGGCGTCTATTGCGGAGCCATGTACGGCGGTTCCATCCCAGCAATCCTGCTGCGAACACCAGGAACACCCGCCGCGGTGGCCACCTCCATGGAGGGTTACCCCATGAGCCAGAACGGCCATGGTGGCCTGGCCCTCAAGGTGTCGGTTATCTCAAGTTTTTCCGGCGGGATATTTTCCGCTTTCGTCCTGCTTCTGGTAGCCCCTGTCCTGGCAAGATTTGCCCTGACCTTCGGGCCTCCAGAATATTTTCTGCTTGCCATCCTCGGGCTTGTCGGCATCGTGTCCATGGCCGAAAATGTCACCAGACTGCTGAAGGCCTTGATATCGGGCCTGCTCGGCCTGATCCTCGCAGTAATCGGCACGGACCCCATTTCCGGGCAGCTCCGGTATACCATGGGGTTCACCGATCTTTATGACGGTGTGGCGTTCATGCCTGCCCTTATCGGTATGTTCTCCATCTCACAGATGCTCGATCTTACCAGTGTAAAATCGATTGTCACCGACACCTCCACGCTCAAAAAAATTAAGCGGGAGCCATTTCCCAAGGGGTTAAAAAAGTATATAGGGCTTGGCTGCGGCACCGGAACTCTGGTGGGTGTACTCCCGGGTGAAGGGGCGACGATTGCCGCATTTCTCAGCTATAACTTCGCCCGGCAGCGCTCCAACAACAAGCACCTGTTCGGCAAGGGCAACCCTGAAGGGATAGCCGCAGCTGAAGCCGGTAATAATGGCTGTGTCGGTGGCTCATTGATCCCGACCCTGACGCTGGGAATCCCCGGAAACAGCGTGGCAGCAGCCCTGATGGGCGGACTCCTTATCCACGGTCTTATTCCTGGTCCAGAACTGTTCACAAAATACGGGGTGATGACCTACGCCTTTATCCTGTCGCTTTTCATTGCCAACGTGGTCTTCCTGATCCTGGGCCTGCTGATGGCGCCGTATTTTGCCCGGATCTCCCTTATTCCAACCCAATTGCTTATCCCAGTGGTCTGTATCTTCTCCCTTCTCGGCTCGTATGCCATGAACAACAGCGTTCTTGATGTCTTTGTCTGTCTGTTGTGCGGTATTACCGCTGTTATCCTCGGACGACTCAGATTTGACATGGGCGCCCTGACGCTCGGACTTATCCTCGGACCTATTGCCGAAACCGGTTTTGCCCAGGCCTTGATTATGGGACATGGCAGTTATGCGATCTTCTTCAACAGACCGCAGGCCATTGCACTCTGGATCATTATCCTTGTACTGCTGATTCCGCCGGCTGTGCAGTTCTACAAGCAGGCAAAACGCGGTGAACCGGATGAATCACTGCCCCACACTCCCTCATGACCCAACGACGAGTTTTTTTTATACCTAAAAAACATCCTGAGTAAGAGTAACCGGTCCCATTGGCCGGCCTTCTTCACCGGTCAATGACTTTTCACCATGCGACGAAGCGCTCCACGCATATTTTTCGATAACAACGATTACCATCTCCTGGAGATTGTCGACGATGTCCTGGAGCGTGGTGCCCGATCACGGACATTTCGCTCATTGCTAATGGAGTATATGCACCCGCATGGCATCAAGGAGATGGCAGCACCGAGAGGACTGCGCATCGCCTATGCCGTGGTAAGTCTCCTCGGTTCCTTTGAAAAGGGGGGCGCCCATGATCGCCTCAAGGCCTTGCGCTCACTGCGTGACGAAGTCCTTTTCTCGTCAACGACCTACTACAGAAAAAATACTGCCAGGGTCCTGCTGCAAATCATGAAGGAGTTGGTGCGCACCCGGGACAACGAAATACGCAGGCTCAAACTGGCCCATGACTTCCGCGTCGTCTCAACCGGTAACCCGAGGGTAATACGCAAGGAACTCGCCAAGTACCATCTGGTAGAGATGCCTGAAGAATGGAATCAACTGGCTTTTGACAATCATGTTCATGATGCCAATACCAAGGGGAGAAAATCACCCACCCATCTGATCATGGATGCCTGGATCAAGGGGATCCGCAGTCTGACCGTCGTCTACTACAACTATGTCCGGCCAGATGTCATCGAAGAACTCCTGGAAGCGGGAAAAATACTGGATATCAACGTACAGGTGGGTATAGAGATCTCTACCCGGTTCCGCGATAAATACATCCGGTTTACCTGGGAGCCTAACGGTTTTCCCGACAACAGCACGTTTCTTCAGTTCCTTGATAAAAAAGCCGTTATGCGGTTTATGAAAAGAGGGCGTGAGGTCTCCCGGTACCAGCAGCAGTATGTTTTTGACGTTTTCGATGCGTTTAACCAGACCCATCGCCAGACCCTCAATCAGGAGCTGGGCATCAGCCTCGCCCCGCTTGCGCGCAAGGACTTCCTTGTTCTCGTGGGAAAAGGGCAGCCCTCTATCCTGCATTTGGCTAGATTTATCTACAATGCCATAGCGGATCATATTGCCCATCTCTCCAAGCAGGAAGATGAACACCCCGATAAGGTCAACGAAGAGAAGATGAGAGGCATGACGGTAGAGTCGATTATTGCCGATTATCTTCTGCCGTTCCGCAATCCCGGGGTGCACGATCCAACAGTCCCGCAAGAAGGCGCAGATATCCCTGTTCTCCTCAACAACGGCGTGCATGAGTTGCTGACCCAGCTGCTCACCCTGCACCCCAGCTCTCATTTCACCCTCAATCTTGGCAACCTTTCCGCCCAGGACACCCTGGAAATTCTCTATGCGGGCAGGGGGATGTTCACCCATATCGAAGCCTACAACTTAAAAGATGCCAGCCATGGTATGAGTGCCGGGGTAACGGTCGGAGTAGCCGCCATACCGGGCGAAGCGGTACAACTGAAAAGTCCGGAATCACATTACCGGCTTGTCAGCAATCTGCAAAAGGCCCTCAATGACGACAACGTCATCAGTCTTAAAAACGCCATCAGGGAGATCATCCTCGACCTGGATGAAGACGTCCTGCGGGTAAAAAGCCGCCTGGAGAAACTCCCTGCAGAGAAGGAAGAAACTGCTGCCCTGGCTGATGAAATTAGCCGTATGCAGGAGCGTAAGCTCCAGTTGATTGACATTCTCTCAGACCTGGAGACACTCCACAACAGTTATCGAAAAAGGACCCTCAAGTCGCGAATCGGATCAGGCTCAACAGGCCAGGCTGAACATCGTTACGGCATGGGGTTTGTGGTACTCGACACCTTACCGGCAAGGGCCCGCAAGGCCTTTCACGAGAAAAAAAACCACGAGGGCAAAACCCTTATCCCGGTGAGCGCGCAGATTACCAAAAACAGTCACACCCGGGTAAGGCTTACGCCGGCAATCACCGCACGTGGTTTCACCCGCACCCGGGCACTCAAAAGAAAACGATGGACGAACTGGACCCTTGATAGTGTTATCCTGCATGCAGGAATACCGGGTAACATCGGAACACTGGGGGGACTCGCCAAACAGTTTGACAACGGCATTGCCATAAAAAGCAGGCAGAACCAGGAATCCATCAGTGAACCATGGAAGTATCTTACAACCAATGTAAAAAATACCGTCAAGGTGCTGCTCGGTTTTTTTCCTGCGTTTCTCACCTTTTTTTTAACCAAGGACTGGTGGCTGCTCGCCTACTTTGGTGCGGTTATCTGGTTTGGTATTACCGGCTCACGCAATATCATCCAGTCTGTGCTGGGAGGCGGAGGCCTGCGCCGCTCACCATTTTTACCCTGGAATTCCCTGGTCAGCTGGAGCAGGATTGCTGATTCTCTGTTGTACACAGGATTTTCCGTGCCCCTGCTTGATTACCTGGTCAAGACCCTGCTCCTTGACCGGGCCATGGGGGTGACGACAGCCACCAATCCGATGCTCCTGTACACCATCATGGGGCTGGCGAACGGCATCTACATTTCCAGCCACAACGTTATAAGAGGTTTACCCAGGGGAGCAAGCATCGGTAACTTTTTCCGCTCCATCCTGGCTATCCCGGTAGCAATCCTGCTGAATACGGTGATCGGCGTTTTTCTTGGGGGGCTAGGTATACCAGATGTGACAGGTACCCTACAGAAATGGGCAGCCATCATCTCCAAATTTGCCTCAGACTGCGTTGCCGCGGTCATTGAGGGGCTGGCTGACCGGCAGACAAATATCACGGCACGATTACAGGAGTATCACACAAAACTATCTCAGGTCTTTTCTGTTTTTTCAAGACTGGACCTGCTCTTTCCGGAAGAAGATGTTCTCGCCCTTCTTCAATCGCCCAAGATGATGATGAAAACGTTGAGCCAGGAAGCCAAGAATATTGAGCAGCTCGTCATCGTCAATGCCCTTGATCTTATGTACTTCTGGATGTACCAACCAAGAGCCCAAAAGGCACTGGCCCTTCTCGTCCAGGACATGTCCGAAGAGGAGTGGCTCATCTTCCACCGATCCCAGCTGATTCTGACGCGACACCGGGAGATCAGTCAGGCGGTTGTGGATGGTCTGATCGGCAATCAGTTTTCCAAGGCACTCGCCTTTTATCTTGATCGGTCCAACCAGTACATGGATGATATGGAGCAACTCAAGAAAAAGAGCGACCAGCTCGCCTCAGTGCAGCAAAAAAACGAAAAATCCCACCCCTGAAAAGGGGCCTTGTTCATCGCTGGAGAGGCCCGATCATCTTCGTGCGGAGAACGCGGCACATATCAACACACCAGAGACACAACGGCTGCCCACGTCGCACCAAATGGGGAAACGTCTTTTCTTTGCGATACCCTTGCCACGGGGCCGTCTCTTTCTTGCGACATTTCGTCCCAGATATTTTGCGGTTGAAGATTCTTTTTACTTTCTGTATTATGGAAAAATTCCGAGTAAAAAATATTTTTACTCTTGTTTAAACCATTTCTTAAGGAGTAAGTGATGAAAGCTGTACGAATGTCCATATTAACCCTGATCGCTCTTGTCTGCCTTGGCGGAACTGCAGCCTCCCAGACAATAACTGTCGATCTCAACGATCCCGATTATTACCGCCCTTTTTATGCACCTGAACTCGTAAGTCAGGACGGGGCTTATCAGGCTGATTTTACAGATAATTTTGTTTTTACTCTGGCAGAGGGCGGAGCACTTTCCTTTACCCTGTCGGAGCGAAACAACAGATCGTCTTGCTGTGGTTCTCCTGAAGACTGGGTAGATATAACAAGCGTAGGATTTACAAGTGGCAATTCCCCCTCCTCCGTTACACCATGGGAGAATGAAGACCCATACTATCCCCAAAGCAATCTGGTGAGCTCCTATGCATGGGACTATCTTGCGGCGGGGACCTATGAACTCACGGTAGCAGGGAGTGCCTATGCGGGGGGATATCCGCAAACGCATTACTGGATGGAGGACGTCTCTTTTGTTGCTGGAGTTGCACCGGTACCCGAGCCTGCAACACTTCTGCTCTTTGGCAGCGGAATTGCCGGCCTGACCGCCATGCGGCGACGCAAAAAATAAATAACCCGCAGAGATAAGTACCGTAAACACTCCCGGCGTGTATACGCGCCGGGAGTGTTGTTTCAAGAAAGATCACCCTCATCGACGAACAGAAATTCTATCAACTGAAAAAACTGTAATTGTTTAAAAGAGTTCTTCTTTTTTTCTTTAATCCTTTGCAAAATAGCCTGGTACACCGCTCTTTATTCATCCTCACGCTCGACCTCAGTCCGTCTTACTCCGGCCAGGCTCTTCACCGCAATCCCAGCACCTCAAAAAATCTGAATTCTCCGTCAAGTATCTCCGTCCGGTTCACCTCGCCTCTCACCTATAGACAATTTGGCTGATTTGTCCTATAGTTTAGTTTTCCTGTAATCGTCTAACCTTCAATTCTCCAGAAGCCGCCATGTCGCTCAACATGAGGTTACTCCTTTTTGCCACCCTTCTCTTTTGCCTGAAGGCGACCCTTTGCACTGCAGGCGATTCACCACTCCCGACCAGCTGGACATCACAGGATGCTGTCCGTTTCGCTCTGAACAACAGCCCGGATGCCAGGTCCTCACAGCAGCGCATCCTGGGGGCTCGTGCCGATTTGCAGAGCGCCACCGCTGCCCTCTACCCCAAAATTGGCGTCAGCGTCGAGTACACCAGGACCGATACCCCCATGTACTCCTTTGGCAACATCCTTAACCAAGGGGTCTTTGACCAGCGTATCGACTTCAATGATCCAGGGGTATCTGATAACCTCCAGTTCAAGACCACTGCCCGCTATCGGCTCTATAGTGGTGGACAAACCCAGGCGGCAATCGAGGCTGCCAGTGCCCTGGAAAAGGCCGCTGATTTTGATCTCGATGCACTGCACAGTACCCTGGGGTACGAGGTAGTACGGGCGTTTTACACTATTATTCAAGCCGAAGAGACGGTTGGCGCCAACATTTCAACCCTCAAGGCTATTGAAGCCTCGCTCGTTGTTGCCCAGGCCCGTTACGAAGAGGGTGACCTGCTCAAAACAGATCTCCTTAATCTCGAGGTACAACAGGCAAGGGCCAGGGAAAACCTGATCCAGGCGGAGCATGGCCTTGAACTGGCCCGCCTCGGCTTTCTCAATCTCCTCGGGTTGGAGGAAAGAGCAGTTGTTCTTGACACTGCCGGCAGTGTTGTCCAGCAGACACCCCAGGCCCCCGAGGAGAGCAACCGGGCCGAACTTCGCGCCATGGACGCACGCATTGAGGCCGCCCAGGCCTCTCTTACCCAGGCTCGGGCAGGATTTTACCCGACAGTTGACACCTTCCTCAGTTACCAGCTGGAGAGGGGGCTGGAGCTTGACGGTTCGAGTGATTCATGGCTAGGTGGTCTCCGCCTCGACTATACGCTTTTTGATGGCAAGCGAACCAGTGCTGCCGTGCAGCGTGCCCATACCGACGTGCAAAGGCTTCATGAACAACGCCGTAAAATACGCCTGGCCTTTACCCTGGAAAAAGAGACCGCTGTACTGGCACTGGCCCTTGCCGAAGAGCGGATACAGGTGACGGACAAGATGCTTACATTGGCCCGGGAATCGGTCGCTCTTTCCAGGGCCCGCTTCAGGGAGGGGGTCATTCTCTCCTCTGATCTGATTGATGCGGAAAACCGTCTCAACGACGCCGAGGTTCGTCACGCCGTTGCAAAGGCTGCACAAAAAATTGCCGTTGCCGATCTGAGACGTTGCAGTGGCCTTCCCCAGTTCGACTAAGGATCAACAACGCTTTTCCTGCAACCATTTATCGAGAAGACCATGAAGACCTTGACCCTAATCCTGCTGTTCACGCTTTTCCTCTTTTTGGAAAATCTCAACGCTGAGGCACCGGCCCCGGTGTCCCGGCTGCCAGCCGTCAAGGTCCGTGTTGTCGAGATCCGCAAGGAGGCCGCCCCTTCACTGGTGGAAACCACCGGGACCATTCAAGCCCGACAGCGGGCTACCATTGCTGCCAAAGTCACCGGTGTCATCACTGAACTGCCCGTGGTTCTGGGAAGCCGGGTGGCCAAAGGTGACCTCCTGGTGCGGATCAGCGCCAAAGAGATCCAGGCACAGCTTTCCCAGGCTCAGGCCCAGCTGACCAAGGCTGAGCGTGACCTGGCCAGGGAAAAAAAACTGCTCAAGAAAAAAGCCTCCACCACTGAAACGGTCAAGTCCATGGAGGATCGTCACGCCGTCGCCCAAGCAGCCTTTCAGGAGGCCCGAACAATGCTGGGGTACACGACTATCACCGCGCCATTCGCGGGGGTCGTCACCAATAAACAGGCCCAACCAGGAGATCTGGCAACCCCGGGTATGCCCTTACTTACCCTGAAAAATGACCACGATCTGCAGGCTGTCAGCGCTGTTCCCGAAGCCATGATCCCCCTGGTGCATCTAGGGGATCACCTGCAGGTGCGTGTACCTGCCGCCAATCTCAATCTCACCGGCAAGGTGGCGGAGATTGCCCCGGCTGCCGACCCGGCCTCGCGCACCGCACCAGTGAAACTCGACCTTGACTTCACCCCTGGCCTGCGGCCCGGACAGTTTGCCAGGATGATATTGCCGGGCCTTCCCCGGGACAGCCTCTTTGTTCCCAACGCGGCGATACGCAAACGCGGTCAACTCAACCGGGTTTTTGTCGAGCGTGACCATCAGGCACATCTGCGGTTGGTTCGTACCGGCACCAGCGATGACCAACGCACGGAGATCCTCAGCGGCCTCGAGGCAGGTGACCGGGTGATCGTCTCTGGTAACCGCCAGCTGGTTAACGGTCAGCCCCTGGACGTGCAGCCATGAGTACTGGACAGCAACCGCAAACTGGGTTCGCCGGCCGGCTGGCAAGCGCTTTTGTTGACTCACGACTGACGGTCATCGGCATCCTCGCCTCCCTGCTCCTGGGCCTCCTTGCGCTCATCATGCTCCCCAGAGAAGAAGAACCCCAGATCAAGGTGCCCATGATTGATGTGCTGGTCTCTATGCCTGGTGCCACCGCCAAAGAGGTGGAACAGCAGACCTCCATTCCCATGGAGAAACTGCTCTACGAGATTCCTGGAGTCGAGTATATCTACTCCACCTCCATGCCTGGCCAGAGTATGCTGGTGGTCCGGTTCTATGTGGGCGAAGACTTCGAGAACTCCATCGTCCGCCTCAACCAGAAACTGCAGACCAACTTCGACCGTATCCCCCATGGAGTGAGCCGACCGATCATCAAACCGCACATCATTGATGACGTCCCCATTCTCGCCCTGACCTTCCATTCCACGAAGTACGACCATTTCATGCTCAGGCGGGTGGCAGCCGAGGTCGATGACGCCGTCAAAGCCATCCACGAGGTGGCGGAAACCACGCTTATCGGCGGTACCAGACGGCAGGTACGCATTGAATTTGACCCGCTCAGGCTGGCGGCTAGAAACCTGAGTCTGGATGAACTGGTCAGCCATCTGCAACAGGCAAACCGCCAATCCTGTTCTGGCACGCTCGTGGCGAACAACCGCGAGATAAATCTGCAAACCGGGACATTTCTCCAGTCCAGCCGAGAGGTTGGTCGCATCGTTGTCGGTGTATATGGCGGTAAACCGGTCTATCTTGATGAGGTGGCGGAGATCATTGACGGCCCTGAAGAGCCAAAAAACTATGTCCTCTTCGGCCAGGGGCATCAGCAACTGGAAGCGGCTGTTACCTTGTCAGTGGCCAAACGTCCGGGTGCCAACGCCGTGCGGGTGGTCAAGACAGTGCTCAAAAAGATAGACGAACTCAAAGGAACGCTCATTCCTGAGGAGATAGAGGTAAGCATCACCCGTAACTACGGGGCTACCGCCGCAGAAAAATCCAACGAACTCCTCCTGCATATGGGGATTGCCGTGTTTGGTGTCTCGCTGTTGATCCTGTTTTTTCTTGGATGGAGAGAGTCTCTTATCGTTCTTCTCGCCATTCCGTCAACCCTGTCGCTGACGCTGCTGCTCTTCTACCTCTACGGCTACACCCTCAACCGTATTACCCTATTTGCTCTTATTTTTTCCATCGGTATCCTGGTGGATGACGCCATTGTTGTTGTCGAGAATATTGTCCGGCACCTGCGGCTGCCATCCGCTCAGCAAAAAAGCCTGCAAGCCATCGCGGTCGAAGCGGTGAGCGAGGTGGGTAATCCCACTATCCTTGCGACCTGGGCGGTAATTGCCGCCATTCTCCCCATGGCCTTTGTCGGTGGCCTGATGGGTCCCTACATGCGGCCTATTCCCATCGGCGCCTCGGCAGCCATGCTCTTTTCTCTGATCATCGCCTTTACTGTGACGCCTTGGGCAGCTATCCGTATCCTCCGGCGAAAAAAGGTCGCCAGGCCTGGTACCCATGAGGAATCCGCACCCGATGATGTCTTCACCCGGCTCTATCACCGAATTATGGATCCACTGCTCGCCCATACCTCACTGCGAATCCTGTTTTTTCTCGTTATTGGCGCACTCCTGGCGGGTTCCTGTGCGATGGTCTACCTGGGAATGGTCAAGGTGAAAATGTTGCCATTTGACAACAAATCTGAATTTCAGTTGATCCTGAATATGCCCGAAGGTTCAACACTGGAACACACTACCCGTGTGGCCACAGAAATGGCAGAGGTAATTGCCGACGAGCCAGAGGTGCTCAACTACCAGATCTATGCCGGTACAGCCTCGCCCTACAATTTCAATGGTCTTGTCCGCCATTATTTCATGCGTTCCGGACCGACTGTCGCTGACATCCAGGTCAACCTCCAGGATAAACATCACCGCAGCCATCAAAGTCATGAGATCGCCCAACGGGTACGTCCGGCTGTCGCCGAAATAGCGCAACAGTATGGGGCAACCGTTGCGGTGGCAGAAGTCCCGCCCGGTCCGCCGGTATTGCAAACACTGGTGGCAGAGATCTATGGTCCCACCGAGGAAGACCGTGTCTCCCTGGCACAGGCAGTGAAAGAGATCTTTGCCGCAACTGCCGGGGTCGTCGACATCGACTGGTACCAGGAAAGCGAACGTACCAAACTGGTACTCACCGTGGACAAGGAAAAAGCAGCCCTAAACGGTATCTCCGAAGAGACCGTGGCCCGGGTGGTGCAGATGGGACTCAAGGGCATGAGTATTGATCTGTTGCATCAGCCCGATGACAAAGAGGCCATCAATATGGTCATCAGGCTGCCCGCAGCCAGCCGCGCTGACATCGCCGGCATCCTCAATATCACCCTGCGGGCCCCTCAGCACGATGCCCCGCTGGTACCGCTTAGAGAACTGGTACATCTCTCTGAACAGCCGGTAGACCAACCCCTCTACCGTAAAAATTTGAAACCGGTCATTTATGTTACCGGTGACGTGGCTGGAAGCGCAGAGAGCCCGGTTTACCCCATTCTGGAAATGAACCGGCAGCTGAAGGAACTTGCGCCGGCAGACTTCGGTGGTCAGGGTGATCATCTCATGATCTACAACCTCTTCCAGCCTTTCTCTGAATCTGAACCGTCCATGAAATGGGACGGTGAGTGGCATATCACCTTGGAAGTGTTCCGGGATCTTGGCCTGGCCTTCTGTGTGGTAATGATCCTCATTTACATGTTGATGGTGGGCTGGTTCAAGAATTACCTTACCCCATTGGTGGTCATGGCTGCCATTCCCTTTTCACTGGTGGGCATTCTGCCCGCGCACTGGGGGCTGAACGCCTTTTTCACCGCCACCTCAATGATCGGCTTTATGGCAGGAGCGGGTATAGTTGTCCGTAACTCAATTATCCTGGTGGACTTTATCGAATTACGAAGAGGCCATGGGCTACCACTTAAAGAAGCGGTCGTCGAGGCGGGTGCCATCCGTTTTCGTCCCATGCTCCTCACAGCACTTGCTGTTGTTGTCGGGGCGTCGGTCATCCTGGCCGATCCCATCTTCCAGGGACTGGCCATCAGCCTGATGTTCGGAGAAATAGCCAGTCTGCTGATAAGCCGGATGGCTGTGCCGGTCCTCTATTACATGGTCAAAGCCCGCACAGTGTAACTTGTATAAAAAGGTGTCAAACTCGATCTCTTTACAGCGCAACAGGCCCATGCAGGGGGGTTACAGCGTCATCAAAAAAATTGGTGCTGTAATCTTAAGATCATACCGGAGTACCCTCCGGTTCCCTTCAACCCATGAGGTATTGACATGAAAAACACCTTTAGCAAGCTGCTGTTGTCTGGAATCATCATTTCTCTGCTTGGCAGCGGACACACCGTCTTTGCCGCAGAGTGCAAAGCCACCTGGGGCTCTCCTGGGACGACCATTCGCTTGGCCACGGGAAGCCCCGGCGAACTGGGATTACTGGAAAAACTGGCTGAGGCCTTCAACGCCAAACATCAAACTGGCATGTGCTGGGTTAAGGCAGGCTCGGGCAAGTCTCTTAAACTTTTGCAAAACAAAGAGGTGGACGTCATTCTTGTGCATGCACCAGCCGCAGAAAAAAAAGCAGTAGAGGATGGCTGGGCAATCAAGCGGACGTTGATTGGCTCCAATGAGTTTTATATTGTTGGCCCCAAAGATGATCCAGCAAAAATTGCCTCAGCAAAAACAGCGGCAGAGGCCTATAAACGCATCGCTGCCGTAAAGGCGCCGTTTCTCTCCAGAGGAGACAATTCCGGGACCAACAAAAAGGAGTTGTTCATCTGGAAAAAGGCTGGCATCAGCCCCGAAGGCGACTGGTACAAGGTAACCAAGGATTTTATGCTGGCAACGCTTCGTCAGGCCAACGAAATGGACGGGTATTTCATGACCGACTCCTCCACCTGGGTAGCGGCAAAGAAGGATCTCGATAAACTGACGGTCCTTTTTAAAGGTGACCCGCTCCTGATCAACACCTATCACGGACTCTGTCAACCTGAGGCTGCAACACCGAGTCAGCCCCAAGCCTGCGCCTTTGTTGATTTTGTCGGCTCCACTGAAGGCCAGGATATTATCCGTACCTATGGCACAAAACTTTACGGCGAAGCCATGTACAACGATGCTGTCTATGCCAAACAGTACGACCATTAACGACAACGAATACTCGACAGAACATGCAATCTCCTACCAGGTCTTAAGGCCTGGCAGGAGAGCTTCACCGGGATGACAATGGCTCTTGAGCCTGTTCTGCGACGGTGTCCACATCAATAGTCTTCTTACAGATCGTCCTCCCTTACCTACCCTCGTCAAAGGCGTCCTCTGTAAAAAATCTTCGTTATCAAAGCGCAGAAGAAGACTTGATTTATACCCATGGATACAGTATTATGTATTGTTTCGTCATACTGGTTTACATTGTGGTTGCGACTGGAACAATTAGCAAGAAGAGAAGAAAAAATATATAAAAAATCAAGACGATGGGAGTTTCGTACCGTCTTGATGGCTTCAGATTTTTCCTGGAATATTCTTGGGAAGAGCGTTCCATCACTCTACCGAACCAGTGACTTCGTTTTTTGCCATTGTTCAACTTTTGTGGCGGCAACAATCAGGCAAAAGAGCAAGAAACAATAGAACGACAGGGCAACCCTCAATGTTTGCGGGTCGCCAGGAGTTTAAACAGCATAAAAGATTGATACCCACTCTCATCAGGAGGCACAAGTTATGGCTCGCTATACCGGGGCGAAAGGCAAGCTGGTTCGTCGTTTTGGCATGAACCTGTTCGAATCGCCCAAGTATGACCGTCTGTTGCTGCGGCGGAGTACCCCGCCGGGACAGCATGGCGACAAGCAACAACGCAAAAAACTCTCTGATTATGCGTTGCAGCTGCAGGAAAAACAGAAACTTCGCCACTCGTACGGACTTCTGGAGAAACAGTTCCGTCGAACCTTTGATCTGGCAGCAAAGCAAAAAGGCGTTACCGGTGATAACCTGCTGATACTGCTTGAGAGACGCCTTGACAATGCCGTCTACCGTGCCGGTTTTGCTGCCACCCGCATGCAGGCAAGGCAGATGGTCAACCACGGTCATCTGCTGGTTAACGGCCATCGGGCCGATATTCCCTCCTACCGGATCAAGGCTGGCGATGTCATCACGGTTAAAGAAAAAGCCAAGTCAAAACAGCTGGTAACCGACAATCTGGTGGCAACCCAGGCATTTCAACATCCCGGCTGGCTCACTGTCGAGGGAGACCAGCACCGTTTCTCTGTCAGCCGTCTGCCCTTAGCCGAGGATGTTACCGCTCCCATCAACGTCCAGCTGATCGTCGAGCTCTATTCGAAGTAACAGCCCGAGAAGACATCCGGGTTGCAGGATTGCAACCCGGCGTCCTCCTGAAAAGGACGGTTACGTACCTGTTCCGGAGACCTGTAAGGGAAATCCCTGCGTACAGATCTCCGGATGTGCATTACTGGCGACATCGCTTCCGGCTTGTCGGTTTCCCAGTGTCACCTGATGCGTGCAGCCCCTTGAAATTTGGCAAGAACACAGTGCAGAGACAGGGACAAAAAATTCTCTCACGCCGCTCTTCCTGGCCGACACCAGCATCCTGCTGCAGGTTTTCACGTCATGCCCACCACACCGCTTCGTCGAAAAAAACGACTGCCCCTCTCCTTTGTTGCCACCTGCAGCGCCGGCCTTGAACACCTGGTAGCCGAAGAGGTTACAGGTTACAAGGGGACAATTCTCGACACTACCCTTGGCGCCGTCACCTGGCAGGGCTCTCTGGAGAGTGCCTACCGCGCCTGTCTCTTCTCCCGGTTTGCCTCCCGGGTTCTCCTTGATCTTGCCCGTTTTCAGGCTCCGGATCCAGACGCCATTTACGCCTTTGGCCTCGATATGGACTGGGAAGCAGTGTTCGATGTGCACCGGTCTCTGGCAATCTTCTGTACCCTTTCGGGCAAGAGCCCAATCACCCACAGTCGATTCGCGGCGCTACGTCTCAAGGATGCCATTGCCGATGCCTTTCGCAAACGCACCGGTAGACGGCCTAGCGTTGATCTGCATCGTCCGGATATCCGTCTTAACCTGCATATTCAAGGAACCACTGCCACACTTGCCTTAGATCTTTCCGGGGAGAGCCTGCACCGACGTGGTTACAGAGAGGGAACCGGCATAGCCCCCCTCAAGGAATCATTGGCCGCAGCACTGGTCCACCTCTCCGGCTGGCTGGACATTGCTGGAGAAGGCGCCACCCTGCTGGACCCCATGTGTGGATCAGGCACTCTGCTCATTGAAGCGGCAATGATGTTCGCCGATTCAGCCCCTGGCCTCAACCGCGATCACTTCGGGTTCCTTGCATGGAACCGGCACGACTCCAGGCTCTGGGAAAGGTTGCTGGACGAGGCCAGACAGCGAGAGGCCGAGGGGCTGCAACGGGACTTCCCGGAGATACGAGGCTACGACGCCGATCCCGAAGTGATCGGTATCGCCCGCCGCAACATCCAGGCCGCCGGCTTTGCCGACGTCATCACCGTGGAGCAGGGACAGCTCGCTACCACCCAATGTCCGGAAAAACCTGGTGTCCTGCTCACCAACCCCCCGTATGGTGAACGACTTTCCCAGCGACAGGCTGTCAAATACCTGTATCAGTATCTTGGCAGGAAGTTCAGCAACGATTTTTCCGCCTGGAAGCTCGCACTGTTCACAGCCAATCCAGAGTTTATGCAGCTGCCGAAAATACAGTGGCAAAAACGGCATACGCTCTACAACGGTCCCCTCAAATGCCAGTTTCTGGCGGGAAACGCGCACCAGAAACCAGACGCTGCTGCTCAGCGTAAGGTCCTGCGCTCTGGCATCGAACACCCACTGGCTAGGCGGCTTGAAAAAAATTGTGCGCGGCTCTTTCCTCTGGCTGAGCGGGAAGGGGTTGAATGTTTCCGTGTTTACGACAGCGACATCCCCGAATTTAACCTGGCCATCGACTGCTATGGCCCCTGGATCCACGTGCTTGAGTACGCCGCTGCAAAATCTGTAGACCAGCGTCTCGCTGAAGAACGGTTTCGTGAGGCGTTGACTGTACTACGCGACCTGTTTCAGGTACGCAAGCAGCAGATCTTCATCAAGCACCGAAATACCCGGCAGCATCATCGAAAAGCACAGGGAAAACTCCGCGAGGTCAAAGAAAAAGACTGCCGGCTTCTGGTCAACCTGAGCGATCATCAGGGTACCGGCCTGCACCTGGAGCGGCGCACAGTAAGAGAACGTATCAAAAAGCGGGCGGCACAAGGCCATTTTCTGTACCTGTTTGCCCATACCGGAGCAGCCACCGCGCACGCCGCCCTGGGTGGAGCACTGTCCACCACTTCGGTCGACAGTTCCGAAGCCCACCTCAGTATCGCCAACGCCAACCTTGCCGTAAATGGCTTTGGTGGGCCTCTGCACCGGCTGATAAAGGCAGATCCCCTGAAATTTCTAAGGATGAAGGTAACAAAACGATTGTATGACCTTATCCTCGTGGCTCCCCCGTCCCTGCTCAAAGGGCGAAAAAACCAGCCAGACTTTGATGTACAACGCGACCACAGGGAGATACTGGAGTTGGCCATGTCCAGACTTACCCCTAAAGGCACGCTGGTCTTTACCACCAGTCTACGTTCGTTTACGCTGGACGCAGAGCTGAACAACCTCTTTCAACTGGAGGACATCTCTCACCAGACCCTGCCCTTTGATTTTCAGAAGGGCTCGAGAACCAGAAACCACTGTTTTGAACTGCACCATAAAGCAAAGCGATTACCGGCTGACCCGCAGGCATAGACCTCGTCGTTAAAGATGCTTCACGTCTGGCTGCCACAGGGTCAGCAGCCGTTCAGTGCCCTGGGCGGCAAGTTCTGTCAATGCATGGAGCTCTGCCAAGGTACAGGGACGACCTTCAGCGGTCGCCTGCACCTCAATGAGCCGTCTGGATTCGGCAAAAACAAAGTTTGCGTCCACTTCGGCCCGGGAATCTTCCCCATACTCCAGATCCAGCACCACCTGATCATCGACTATGCCGGCGCTCACCGCCGCCACTGGCAGCAGCCGGGGCATGACCTCCAGGCGACCATCACTGACCAGGGTCTGCAAGGCCGAACGCAGGGCCAGGGCCGCACCGGTTATGGACGCGCACCGCGTACCACCATCGGCCGTGATCACATCACAGTCGATGCGAAAAGTCAGCCCGGCAATAGCCGCAGGATCGACCATCATCCGCAGACTACGACCAATGAGCCGCTGAATCTCGTATGTCCTGCCAGAACGGCCGCTCACGGCTTCACGGCGGTAACGACTGTGGGTGGAACAGGGCAGCATACCGTATTCGGCGGTAACCCAGCCCCGCTCCTGCCCCTCCAGGAAAGATGGCAGCCGGTTTTCGACACTCACCGCACACAGCACCCGTGTTTCCCCCATACGAATCAGAGTTGATCCAGCGGCATGAGGCTGAACACCATATTCCACCTGCACCGGCCGCAGCACATCAGCTGCGCGGGTGCGGATTCCCGAAGTAGATGAAGACATGCTTTCCCCCTGCAACCAATGGGTAAAAATGTTTTTTACAGGACAACCAGGGTTATTCCCGGGTTGGCCCGGTTCAGATCATGGTGCCGGGCAAGTGCGGGAAAACGGCGAAGCAGCTGTTTACCTCGGCCATAGCTTCGGTGGAACTCCTCGCCAATAATGACCTCATTAATTTCCCCCCTGGCTTTCAGATATTCAAGCTGCCGTCTGACCTCCAGGCGTATCTGGCCTCCCTGGCCTGATGAACCGTAGCCGTGAATAAGGGTCAGCACCCGAACCCCTTTACCTCGATTCATCGCCAGCTCAATACGCAACCGTTCAAGTGCCTTGTTTACAGTGGGCAGATTCGCCTCCAGGTTGACGAGGGCATGCAGCTCTCGGTCTTGCCGGCCACCTTCTCTTTTTTCCCTGGCCGCACCACAGAAAGGGCAAGATGATCGGCTCGCCGGGAAACCATTGCCACAGACCTGACATTCACGCAAAGATTCCATGATCCAAGCATCACCGACGATGGACCTCAATGACCTCGGGCATCTGCTGCAGCCGTTGCTGTACCCGATGGAGGTGCCCCAGATCAGCCACCTCCAGGAGCACATGAAATTCCGCCATGTTGCCACCGATCGTCTTGGCCTTTAATTCGAGAATTTCAGCGTCATCAGCATTCAGGGTACTGCTGATATCTCCCAGGATATTTTTCCTGTTCTCTGTCCGAATCAACAATCCCACCTGGTATTTCATCGATGCAGAGCTGGACCAGGAAACATCCAGCCACCGCTGCGGATCGGTCTTGAGCAGATTGGCGCAATCTGCCTTATGGACGGCGACCCCGTTCCCCATCGTGATAAAACCCATGATCTCATCACCCGGCACCGGACGACAACACTGGCCGATCCTGAGCAGCAGGTTGTCCACCCCAACAATATCGATACCTTCCCGGGTAACCGGCTTCTTGGTGCCCTCCACCTGCCGCACCCGCTCCAGCATCTCCTCGGAACGGCGACGCTCTTCAGCTTCCTTGAACTCCTCTGGTTGCAGGGCCTTGAACAGGCCACCCACGGTGACAGCTCCCGACCCCACCTTGATCAGCATCTCGTCAAGTGTATTACACCGCAGGTCTTTCAGCAGCGCCCGAAGATGACCGCTTTTCACCAGACGCTTCAGGGTCATCTCGTACTTTTTCAGCTCCCGCTCGCAGATCTCCCGCCCAAGCTTCAGGGATTTTTCCCGTTCCTCACGGCGAAGATATGCGCGGATCCTGGTGCGGGCTCGCCCGGTTTTCACCAGCTGCAGCCAGGCTCGCTTGGGCTGCTGATTTTTCTGGGTAAGAATCTCGACGATATCGCCGCTCTGCAGCTCGTACTTCAGTGACACCAGCTGGCCGTTGACTCTCGCCCCCGTGCAGGTATCGCCAACGTGACTGTGGATGGCATAGGCAAAGTCAATGGGGGTCGAGCCCCGGGGCAGTTCCCGTACCTCTCCTGTGGGAGTGAGGGCGTAGACATCAGGTTCGAACAGCTCGCTGCGAACTGATTCTATGAATTCACCGGGGTCCTCAACCTCCTGCAAGGTATGCACGAGCTGCTTAAGATTTTTAAATAACTTTGCATCTCCTGTGGATATTGCCTGGCCTTCCTTGTACGCCCAATGCGCAGCAACGCCTTCCTGGGCGATGCGGTCCATCTCCTCGGTACGAATCTGGATCTCAATAAAGTGATCCCCAGGCCCCACCACCGTGGTATGCAGCGACTGATAGTTATTGGACTTGGGATTGGCAATAAAGTCTTTGATCCGCCCCGACACCGGCGTCCAGTCGGCGTGGACCGTACCCAGTACCTCATAGCACTCTTTCACGGTGTTGACGATAATGCGAAAAGCGACCTTATCGTACACTTTCTCTAAAGGAATCTTCTGGGCGACCAGCTTCTTGTAGATCGAATAGAGCTGCTTGGGGCGGCCCATGATACGTATCGGCCTCACCTGATTGGCCAGGAGTTTCTGCTGGAGGATGGAGATCACCTCATCGACATAGGCCTGCCGCTCATCATGACTCTCTTCGATATGACGGGTCAGATACCTGTACTCGGTGGGAAAAAGATATTTGAAACTGTAATCCTCGAGTTCTCGTTTTATCCAGTCAATACCAAGACGACCCGCCAGGGGGGCATACAGGTCCATGGTCTCACGGGCCACCTGGCGGCGGCGTTCTTCACTGGCGCTGTCGAGCGTCAACATGTCCTGAAGACGATCCGCCAGCTTGACAAGGAGAACCCGGATATCGGCACCCATCGCCAAAAGGAGCCTGCGCAGATTTTCAGCCTGATTGGCCAGCTTGGCATTGTAACGGATTCGGGTAATCCGGGTGATGCTGCTGACGATATTGGTAATATCGGTACCGAAGCGCTCTTCCAGTTCCTCGACAGTGGCCACCTCCTCCTTGAGGATGCCATGGAGCAGGCCAGCCATGATGGTGACAGTGTCCAGGTGCAGTGCGGCAAGACTGGAAGCGACCGCCAGCAAATGATCAATATACGTATCTCCGGATTCGTGGAGCCGCCCCTCATGCCGCTCACGGGCAAAATCATAGGCCTTTCTGAGCACCTCAAGGTCTGCCTCCTGCAGGTAACTGGAGGCTGTTGACAGTAGATGGGTAATCCCGTCCATAACGTGTCGGTTCCAGCTTTCAGCCGGAGGCGAGTTCCCGGCGTATCTCATCCACCAGCATCGGCACCACCTCTTCGGTTTCAAGGAGCTGAATTTCTCCGCTGCGACGCCAGCGCAACTCCACCTTCCCCTCCCTAGTAAAGGCTTTGCCCACGGTGAGTCGATACGGGATTCCCAGAAGATCGGCATCCTTGAACTTGCTGCCCGGCCGCTCTTCCCGATCATCGAAAAGGACCTCAACACCCGCCGCTGTCAACCGCGAGTACAGGGTCTCTGCCGCCTTGGTCATAGCCGCATCCTGGGTCCCGAGATTGAGGAGAATGACCTGGAAAGGAGCCATGGGCAAGGGAAAGATAATGCCGGCCGCATCATGATTCTGTTCAATAGCAGCAGCGACGACCCGGCTGATGCCGATACCATAGCATCCCATCACCAGTGGCCGCTCATTGCCGTCCTGATCCTGAAAGGTTGCCCCCAGGGCCTCGGAATACTTGGTACCAAGTTTGAAGATATGTCCCACCTCTATCCCTTCGGTAAGGCGCAGGGAACCGCCGCAGGTCGGGCAGGGGTCAGCTGCGGTTATCTGGCGGAGATCACCGCTCTGCCAAGGGACAAAGTCACGGCCTGGATTGACCCCGGTGAGATGAAAGCCCTTATCGTTTGCACCGGCCACCGCATCTGTCATGGTCATTACCTCATTATCAGCAATGATCCGGATATTGGCCTGCACCGGTCCCAGATATCCAGGTGGCAACTTGCATCGCTTCCAGATCTCCTCCTCGGGGAGGGGTTCGACGTCAACGGCACCCAGGAGATTTTTGACCTTGACCGGCTGTACATCGCGATCACCACGGACCAGGACCATCACCGCTTCGTCATCTGCAGCATAGATCATGGACTTGATCACCTGGGTAGTCTCGACCCCGAGTAGGGCAGCCACCCGGTCAACCTTTTTGGCGCCGGGGGTTTCCACCTTGACCAGATCAGCCAGGTCGCCAGCGGGTTCAACCTGCGGCGACGGCGCACTCGCTGCCTTCTCGATATTGGCAGCATACTCACATGCGGTACAGGTAACCAGGGTATCTTCTCCCACCTCTGCAAGGACCATGAACTCATGGGAGAAACTGCCGCCGATGGTACCACTGTCCGCCTCGACCATCCTGAAATCAAGGCCCAGCCGACGAAAGATTCTCTGGTAGGCCTCTTTCATGGCCTCGTAGCTTTTGCCTGCGCCGGCGTCATCGGCATCAAAACTGTAGGCGTCCTTCATCACGAATTCGCGGCCTCGCATCAGGCCAAAACGGGGGCGAATCTCGTCACGAAACTTCGTCTGGATCTGATAGAGATTAAAGGGCAGCTGCCGATAGCTGTGCACCTCACGCCGGGCAATATCAGTAACCACCTCTTCATGGGTGGGCCCCATGCAATAGTCCCGCTGATGACGATCTTTAAAGCGGAGCAGCTCCGGGCCATACTGCCGCCAACGCGCGGACTCCTGCCAGAGATCGGCGGGCTGAACTGCCGGCATACGGATCTCCTGAGCTCCAGCCCGGTTCATCTCTTCACGGACAATGGCTGCCACCTTCTGCAGGGTAGCGAAGCCGATCGGCATATAGGTATAGATGCCCGAAGTCACCTTACGGATAAATCCGCCACGCAGCAACAGTTGATGGCTGACGATCTCAGCCTCGGCCGGGGTCTCCTTGGTGGTGGGCAAGAGCATTCTCGAGTAACGCATTGACGTCTCCAGTTCAGAGGTCAGCCGGTGGACGGGTTGTTCCCGTACTCGGCGGCCATCTTTTTCAGTTCAGCAAGAAAGGCGGACAGCAGTTCCTCTTCGGGCAGCTTTTTAAACACTTCGCCTTTTTTAAAAATAATACCGGCACCATGACCACCGGCAATACCGATATCTGCCTCACGGGCCTCACCCGGACCATTGACCACACAGCCCATCACCGCAACCTTCAGGGGCGCCTCCATAGTTTGCAGGATCTGCTCCACCTGTCCGGCCAGGCCAAAAAGGTCTATCCGAGTGCGTCCGCAGGTCGGGCAGCTGATCAGCTCCGGCCCCCGTTGCCGAATATGCAGTGAGCGCAGCAGTTCCCAGCCCACCCGCACCTCTTCCACCGGGTCCCTGGTCAGAGAAATACGAAAGGTATCGCCGATCCCCTCAAACAGCAGGATACCCAGGGCAACGCTTGATTTGACCGTGCCGGGAATCAACCCCCCGGCCTCGGTGACGCCGATGTGCAGTGGATATGCCGTGCGCTGGCTTAACTGCCGATACGCGGCGACAGAGGTGAGCACATCAGCGCTCTTGATGGAGATCTTCATCGCCTCAAACCCCAGCTTCTCGAGAAGACGAATATTGCGTAACGCGCTCTCTATAAGGGCGGCTGGCCGCTCGGGGACCGGATATCCACAACGCTCCAGCAGGTCTTTTTCTATGGAACCGGAGTTGACCCCCACCCGGATCGGTACCTGATGGAATTTAGCGGCATCCACCACCCGGGCAAGTTTCTCCGGCCCTCCCAGGTTACCGGGATTGATGCGAATGGCCTGGGCGCCGTGCTCCATGGCCGCCACCGCCAATCTGCTGTCAAAATGAATATCAGCGATCAGCGGGATGCCAATGGCCTCACGGATCCTGGTAATTGCCAGCGCAGCCGCCTTGTCGGGGACGGCGACGCGGATCAGTTCACAGCCGGCAGCTTCCAAAGCCTGGATTTGCTGTACCGTCGCCGCCACATCCCGGGTATCGGTGTTGGTCATGGACTGCACACTGATCGGAGCATCACCACCGATGGCAACGTCACCGATGCTGATCTGCCTGGTCTTTCTTCGAACAATCACGGTGTCCCCCGTTGTTCAGTGCTGCTGCGTCGCAGATTCACCTCCGCCTCTGAAGCGCGAATATAGAGGGGTGCCGCTGTCGTTACGTCCAGCAGTTCACCGGCACGAAACCGATCTCCGGCAAGCAGTCCCACTGCCGCTGCCCTGGGAGCAAAGAGTGACGGCGGTATCAGCAATGTTGCTGATCGTGCCGCAAACAACTCTCCGTAGAGGGTAAGACCAGGGCCGGCTACACGCACCGGCCCCTCGAGAATGTCGAGCAGCCGGTGTGGCGCAATGGCTGCTGGCTCACCTGTTCGTACCGGTATACCATCGCTGGTAAAACTATACGCACCCGCGTACACCTCCTGTTTACGGGCATCCATCACTACCCACAACGGCAGTTCACCCGAACCACAGAGTACGGCAATCGCATCCAGAGAACACACACCGACCATGGGCAGGGCAGCGGCCATGGCCATACCTTTGGCAGCAGCCAGGCCAATACGCAGGCCGGTAAACGATCCTGGTCCCAGGTCCACAGCCACAGCAGTAAGCTGCTCCCAGCTGGTCCCTGCCTGGTGCAGCAACCACTGGACACTCGACAACAGCTGCCGGGAATGGGTAACATCGGGCCGACAGGTAATTTCCGCGAGCACACGACCATCGGCAACACCGCCGGTGGTCAGGCTCACCGAGCCACAGCCGGTGCTCGTCTCCAGAGCGAGTATCAAGCCCCCAGCCATCGCTGTACAAGCCTGTGAATATCGTTATAAAAAACAAAAAGCATCAGGGTTGCCAACAGGGCAATACCCATCTTCTGAAAGACCAGCATGGCCTGTTCACTTAACGGTTTACGCCGTAGCCCCTCCAGGGTCAAAAACACCAGGTGACCGCCATCCAGGACGGGAATCGGCAGCAGATTGAGGATCCCCAGGTTCACACTGAGTAATCCCGTGAACCAGACGAGGTTCAACCAGCCAGCCTCCAGTGACTGACCGGCCAGCTCGGCAATACGTATTGGTCCTCCCAGCTCACTGGCCGGAATGACTCGCTGCAGCATCTTGACGATACCCAGTACTGTCAACGTGCAGAGTTCCCAGGTCTCGGCCACTGCCGCCTCAACCGCAGCAACCACTCCCACCGGTTCGTAGACTACCTGTTCGCTGCGGGTAATGCCAAGTAGGTACCGTTCACCAATCTCCTCGCCAAAAAAATTATACTCCTTGTCCATGACAGGCGTGCCGGTAAAGTGTAACTCATTACCATCACGCAGGACCACCAGATTGACAGCGGCACCACCACTGTCGCCGATAAGCTCGCTCACCTGTTGCCAGCTGGTTGTTGGCTGGCCATCAATAGAACGGATCTCATCACCGCTGTGCAGGCCCATCTGCTCAGCCACCGAGCCGCTGGCCACTTCACCGATGACGGTGGTGTCAGGCCGGCCAACCACGAAAAACATCATGAAAAAGAGGACCACCGCAAACAACAGGTTAAACAACGGTCCGGCAAGAACAATACCAAAGCGTTGCCAGACCGGTTTATGGGCAAAAGAGACTTCACGTTCAGACTCGGCAACCTCGTCATCGACCTGTTCGCCATACATCTTGACATAGCCGCCCAGGGGAATGGCACTGACAAGGTACTCGGTTTCCCCCCAGGTTCGCCCCACTACCCTGCTGCCAAAACCCAGGGAAAATTTGAGCACTCTGACGCCAAAGGCCTTGGCCACGAGAAAGTGGCCAAGTTCATGGACAAAAATGAGCAGTCCCAGAACGATGACAAAGCTGAAGATGGAATTCATTGCCTGTTAATACCTGTTAATTGTAGGATACAGCCCCTGAGAGCGTCTTGCCAATAACCTCATCCGCTAGCAGGCGCGCCTGTTGGTCTGCCGCCAGCAAGGCCTCCAGGCTGCTTTCTTGAGATTGACGACAACCTTCCATAACCTGCTCAACGATTTTGGGAATCTCGGTGAAACCGACACGCTCCTCAAGAAACGCGGCCACTGCCACCTCATTGGCGGCATTGAGCACAGCCGGCATAACGCCGCCTGCTTCAAGGGCCCTAAAGGCGAGGGGTAATGAAGGGAAACGCGCAGGATCGGGTCGTTCAAAGCTCAAATTGCCGCATTGTGACAAACTCAGCCGCGACAGCCCCAGTGGCAGACGCTCAGGGTAAGAAAGCGCAAAAGCTATGGGGATCCGCATGTCAGGAACCCCGAGCTGGGCGACAACAGAACCATCAATATATTCAACCAGTGAATGCACAATGGATTGGGGATGCACCACCACCCGAATCTGTTCGGGCTCGACATCAAAAAGCCAGCGGGCCTCGATAACTTCAAGCCCCTTATTCATCAACGTAGCGGAATCAATGGAAATTTTTCGGCCCATACTCCAGTTGGGATGATGCAGGGCTTGGGCAGGGGTCACGGTCTGCAGCTGCCGTAGCGATAAAGAACGAAACGGCCCCCCCGATGCCGTCAGCAACAGAGCGGCCAGATCCTGACGGCGGCCGGCTTCCAGGGCCTGGAAAATAGCACTGTGCTCCGAGTCTATGGGCAACAGGCGAATACCTGCGGAGCGCACCGCCTCCATGACCAGCTGACCGGCCATCACCAGGGTCTCCTTGTTGGCGAGCCCGATATCCTTGCCTGCCTCAATTGCCGCCAGGGTGGGCAACAGTCCCACCGCTCCGACCACGGCGGTCACCACCATGTCGCACTGGGGCAGAGTTGCCACCAGGCAATTCCCCTCATCACCGCTTCCAAGACGGGGATGATAGGTTTTCGGCAAAAGCGCGGCAAGCTCTGGCAGCAGTTCGGGATTTCCCACGGAGACCCGGTCCGGTTCAAATTCCAGGACCTGGCGGGCCAGCAGTTCTATATTACTGCCCGCTGACAGGCCGGCAACCCTTAAGTGACCGGGGAACTGCCGCACCACTTCCAGGACATTGCAGCCTATGGAACCTGTAGACCCCAGCAGGGAGATCGTCTTTTTCACAATATACCTGCAAGAAGGCAATAGTAAAGGACTGGAGCGGTCAGCAGCAGGCTGTCAATTCGATCCAGCACGCCGCCGTGCCCTCCCAACAAGGCTCCGGAATCCTTGACACCGGCAGCACGTTTGAGCACCGATTCGGCCAGGTCTCCGATGATTCCGACAACAACCAGTACAGGACTGATCAGCAGCAGCACAAAGAAAGAGGTGTCCACCGCCAACAGCCAGGCCATCGCCATGGCAGCAAAGGTGCCACAGAGGACACCACCAACCGCACCGGCTACGGTCTTTTTCGGGCTGATCAAGGGACAGAGCTTTCGACGCCCGAAAAAGCGGCCACTGTAATAGGCACCAGTATCGCTGCCAGCGGTTATCGCCGTCAGTACCAGCAGCCAGAAGGCTCCCTGCGGCAGGGCATGCAACAGAACCAGGTGACCAAGTGTCAAAGACAGGTAGAAGGCAGCAAAGCCTGTGTGCCCGAGGACGGTCAAAGGATCATCGAGACGGGTAAAAAAGGCAAGGCAGAAAATCATGCCAAGGACCAGGCTGGCGGTCATACCGGCTGCCAGCCATGCCGGGGTGGCACCGAGGGAAAAGATGACCGGTAAGATGCCGGTCAGCACAGCTCCGTTCAGCAACAATCGCTGCTGAAAAGCTTTCCCCAGACGGAAAAATTCTCCAAGGGCAAGTGTGGCTATCACCACCACCACACACCAGAACACCCCTAGCGGCGCGAGCAGCAACAGCCCAACCCATGCACCGGCCATGAGCATTCCCGGTACTACGCGGTTCATCCCCCTGGACCCTGGGTAAGTTGTGCCCCGGTTCTGCCAAAACGTCGCTGGCGTCGATTGAACTCGGTCACCGCCTCCAGCAGCTGTGCCTTGCGAAAATCGGGCCAGTGAACATCGGTAAAGTACAGTTCAGCATACGAGGCCTGCCAGAGCAAAAAGTTAGACAGCCGCTGCTCGCCACCCGTGCGGATCAGCAGATCTGGGTCAGGCTGCCCGGCAGTGGAGAGTTTTGCAGCGAAAAGCTCCTCATCAATCGCCTCTGGGTCCTGCTCACCCCTGGCCACGGCCCTGGTCAGCTCCTGGACAGCTTCGATGATCTCTGTCCGGGCTCCATAGCTCAACGCCAGGTTCAGGGTCATCCCCTCACACTCGGCAGTCTTTGTTATGACCTCTTCGAGCAGACCACGGACATCTTCAGGCAGACGATCACGCTGGCCAAGACTGCGCAGACGAATATCATTTTTCAGGAGATTGGCAAGCTCCTCGTCGAGATAGCGTTTGAGCAGTCCCATGAGTCCCGAGACCTCCACTGCCGGTCGACGCCAGTTCTCTGTCGAGAAGGCGTAAAGGGTGAGGTGGCCTACCCCTATTTCCCGGGCCGTCTCCACGACTTCACGGACAGAGTCAACCCCCTTTCTGTGGCCGAACAGCCGCGGCTGGTGGCGCTGTTCAGCCCAACGACCATTACCGTCCATGATAATGGCGATATGTGCAGGAATAATCACTGTTGCGGACATCACATATACTCGCTGATGAGGCCGTTCAAACCTCCATCACTTCCTTTTCCTTGGTGGCGGCAATCTCGTCTATCTGTTTGATAAAGCCGTCCGTGGCCTTTTGCGCCTCTTCTTGAAGCCGAAACATATCGTCTTCAGAAATCTCCTTGTCGCCCTTCATCTTTTTCAAGGTATCATTGGCCTCGCGGCGCACATTGCGGACCGCGACCTTGAACTCCTCACCGGTCTTCTTCACCAACTTTACCAGTTCTTTACGGCGCTCCTCGGTCAATGGCGGAATAGTGAGACGGATAATCTTGCCATCATTGGCCGGAGTAAGGCCCAGGTCCGAGGCAAGGATCGCCTTTTCGATGGCGGACAGCATCTGTGGATCCCATGGTTTGATGGCGATCATACTGTTCTCCGGGATCGTCAAGGTCCCGACCTGATCCATGGGGAGATCGGAACCATAGGCGGCCACCTTGACGCCGTCGAGCAGCGACAGCGAGGCGCGCCCGGTGCGGATTTTGGCCAGTTCCCGTTTATAGGCCTCCACACTGGAATCCATTTTTTCCTTGAGCCGTGCAATGGTTTCGTGTGACATGGTTCCCCCTTTTTCTGGGCATGGCCCAGTACGTTATGAGCAACAAAGAGCCGCAGCAACAGCGATTAATCCGAGACTATCAACGTGCCTATATCGTCACCTGCTGCTGCTCTGGCAATATTACCGGGCTCCTTCATATTGAACACAAAGATCGGCAAGGCATTATCCCGGGCAAGAGAGATTCCAGCGGCATCCATAACCCGGAGATCATCTTTGAGCACCTTGGAGTAAGTAAGCCTCGAGTACCGCTTGGCACCCGGCTCCTTTTCCGGGTCAGCGTCATACACGCCATCGACCCGGGTGGCCTTCATGATAACATCGGCCTTAATCTCCAGGGCGCGGAGGACCGCAGCCGTATCAGTGGTAAAATACGGATTACCGGTGCCGGCGGCAAAAATAACGGCCCGTCCCCGCTCAAGATGCTCAATGGCCTTGACCCGCTCATAGGGTTCGCAGACATTGAGCATGGTGATGGCTGACATCACCTTTGCCTGAACACCGGCCCGCTCCAAACCATCCTGCAATGCCAGTGAGTTCATAACCGTTCCGAGCATACCCATGTTATCGGCACTGCTCCGGTCCATACCTGCGGCTGATCCGGCAACACCTCGAAAGATATTACCCGCGCCAACCACCAGCCCGATTTCCACACCAGAGTCGCAAACCTGACCGATCTCAGAGGCAACAAACCGGATCATGTCAGTACTGATACCGTATGCATTGTCACCCATCAGGGCCTCGCCGCTAATCTTCAGCAGAATGCGCTTAAACTTCATGTCAGGACTCCCCAAGTTCTCTGTAGACAGCGTCTTGCACCAAACAAAAGCGGCAGGACGGTATCTGGCAGCATCGATACTGGATATCAAGCCCCAATCTGAAAACGGGCAAATCGCTTGATGGCGATGTTCTCTCCCATTTTGGCAATGAGCTCGTTTAAAAGATCCTGGACGGTCAGGTCAGGATTCTTGACATATTTCTGTTCCAGCAGGCAGGCTTCAGAGACATACTTCTCGATCTTTCCTGAGACAATCTTGTCGATAATGTTCTCCGGCTTACCCGATTCCTTGGCCTGAGCCACATAAATCTCCCGCTCACGCGCTATCATCTCGGCAGGCATCTCCTCTCTACTGACAGCCACGGGGTTGACAGCAGCCACATGCATGGCAACGTCCCGGGCAAAGGTCCGGAACTCGTCATTTTTGCCGACAAAATCGGTTTCGCAGCCGATCTCGACCATCACACCGAGTTTACCGCCTCCATGAATATAGCACTCAACCACACCTTCACTGGTGGCACGGTCAGCACGTTTTGCGGCTACCGCCAGGCCCTTCTGGCGAAGCAGATCAACGGCCTTTTCCATATCGCCACCGGTCTCGCCCAGGGCCTTTTTGCAGTCCATCATCCCTGCGTTGGTCTTCTCCCGCAGCTCTTTTACCATCTGGCTTGTAATCGTCACGGTCTCTGTCTCCTCATCGTTCAACCTTGCCCCTTACAGGCGGCAATAAATCATGCAAAAAGAAGGGGCCTGCTGTCAGCCCCTTCTTCACTTCCATACACTCTTGAATGAGCCTGCACTACTCGGCAGCGGTCTGCTCAGCAGTGTCTACAGCCGCCTTCTCTTCAGAGGAAGGTGTTGCAGCCGTCTCAGTCGAGGCGCCGGCCTGCATTTCACTTTCCAGCACCTCAGGCTCGACCTCTTCTCCCCGGCGCTCCTTGCCCTCCTGTACGGCTTCGGCCATCATTGCGGTTATCAGTTTGATGGCGCGAATAGCGTCATCATTACCGGGTATGAGATAGTCGACGCCATCGGGGTCGCAGTTGGTGTCGGTCAGGGCAACCACCGGAATACCGAGCTTGTTCGCCTCACTCACGGCGATTGACTCGGTGTTGGGATCTATAACGAACAGCACATCGGGAAGTGAGCGCATATTCTTGATTCCACCGATATTACGATCGAGTTTGACCCGCTCCTTCTCCATCATCAGGATCTCTTTTTTCGGGAACCGATTAATGGAACCATCTTCCTGCATTGCCTCGATCTTCTTGAGACGCTCAATGGAATTTCTTATGGTTTGAAAGTTGGTGAGCATGCCTCCCAGCCAACGATGGTTGACGAAAAACATCCCGCAACGTTCAGCCTCTTCCCGGATTATCCCCTGGGCCTGACGTTTTGTTCCAACAAACAGGACATTGCCATTGTCAGCGACGACATCCGCAAGATATGCATACGCCTTGCGAAACATCTTCATGGTGATATCAAGGTTGACAATATAGATGCCGTTACGGGGGCCATAAATATAGGGTTTCATTTTTGGATTCCATCTGCGCGTCTGATGCCCAAAATGCAAACCCGCTTCCAACATCTGCCGCATGGTAACCTGTACCATCAAAATACCTCCGTTTATGGTTGTTCCTCCACCCCTGTTCACCCGATTCCGCCTCTCAGCGGAACACCACAGGGCCGGCTCGGGGTGTGTGTAGTACGCTGACGCACAATGCATCAGTAAAAATAGATAACCTTAAAATATACACGTAACCGCAGAAAACCGCAAGATTGTCCCGCAGTGGTTAATGCAAAAAAATCAGCGAGGGGAAAGTGTGCGCCGATTGCCCAGGACATGCTGGAGCCACTTGAAACCGAAGCACAGCAGATCCTCATCGGTTGTAGTAATAGCCCTGCGTTCGGCCTTGTTCAGTTTGAACATCTTGAGCAGTCGATGCTCCTGGACATACCCCCGAAAATCATCAAGATTATAACAGACCATGAAGGCCAGCTGTTGCAATTCCTGGGCGTTCTCCTGCTCACCCCATGGGTTAGTGGCAAAAAAGGCATTGACCTCTGCCCAAAGATCATTGTAGCGATTGAACTCCCGGAGCTGCTGTTCTCTTTGCCATTGCGCAAGGGTCTGTTGACGAGATTCGCCGTGCCCTTGACAGTAGGGATGCTGAACAACCCACCAGTGCGAGACAACTTTTCCGGTCAGCGGCTGACGTTCAACTCCGCGTTCAAGCGGATACGTTCTACAGGCCGATGGCCTGTCAGGGTAAACCGAACATCCCCGGTCACATAAAAAGGGACAGGGTGCACCCTCCGCATCGCTCATATTGAGCAAAACACCTGGAAAATAGGGATGCGCACCTTCACCTATCCGTGCGTACTTACGGATAAAGACGGCTGACGGCAGGTCCAGTCTTCTTTTCAGCCGCAGGACATCATACGGCAAGAGGTGCAACTTGACCTTGTGGCAACAGGTGAGAAAGCAGGAGACATCGGGGTGACAGTGGAAGGCGAAGGGGACGCCAGCCTGGAGGGAATGTCGCTCTTCAGGTATTTCCATGGGGAGCATGGATAAAAAAAAGCTGACGTGTAAACACACGTCAGCTTGGACAGTTAGGATACAGACACGTAATTACTCGTCTGTAGTTTCAAGCTCGTCAGCGATGGCCTCTCGATAGTTGACAAGTTCCAACAAGGCCATGGGGGCAGCATCACCGGCGCGGTTGCCGGTGCGAATGATACGGGTGTACCCGCCTTGGCGTTCAGCATACTGGCCGCTGAGGTCATCAAATAGTTTAGCGACAACCGCCTTGGAGCGAATATACGAGTATGCCTGTCGCCTGGCGTGAAGATCGCCACGTTTGCCCAGGGTGATCATCTTGTCAGCTATTTTTCGCGCCTCCTTGGCCTTGGGAACAGTAGTGACGATTCGCTCATGCTCGAGCAGTGATGTCACAAGGTTGCGCAGCATCGCCTTGCGATGACTGGCTGTCCGGCCAAGTTTACGGCCTGCTTTTCTATGTCTCATGATGCTGTATCCTTAAACTCGTAGATAAGAACGTAACCCCAGGTTATTCGGCTTCCTCTTCACGCTGATCCGGAACAACCCATCCGTCAATTTTCATGCCCAATGTTAACTTGTGCTCATCAAGTAAGGCCTTAATTTCGTTAAGTGATTTTCGACCAAAATTCTTGGTTTTTAACATCTCGGCATCAGTTCGCTGCACAAGTTGGCCAATGTAACTGATCTGAGCATTTTTCAAGCAGTTCGCTGAACGGACGCTGAGTTCCAGGTCCTCAACATTCTTGTCGAGAAATTCCGGATATACTTCCTTTTCTTTATCGTCAGGCTTTTCTGGGGCCTTGGCGCGCTCCTCGTTGAAATTGATAAAGATGGTCATCTGCTCCTTAAGAATCTTTGCCGCATAGGCAAGAGCGTCCTCGGGACGCACGGAACCATCGGTTTCGATCTCAAAGGTAAGCCCGTCATAATCGGTCTGCTGGCCAACACGAGCCTGACTGACCGTATACTGGACCCGAACAATGGGCGAGAATGCCGAGTCAATAGAGATAACGCCGATTGGTTGTCCTTCTTTTTTATTGGCCTCAGCACCGACGTAGCCTTTTCCCCATTCCACCTCGAGTTCTGCCCTGAAATTGGTGTTGTCGCCGGTCACCGTGCAGATCTGCTGGTCAGGATTCATGACCTCGACATAGGCACCGCCATTAATATCAGCCGCGGTGACAATACCAGCGCCTTTCTTTTCAATGACAACCGTCTGCGCTTCAGCACTGTTGAGTTTCAGGCGAACCTGCTTGAGATTAAGAATAATTTCGGCTACATCTTCATGTACACCATCAATGGTTGTAAACTCATGTAAGGCGTTGTCCAGACGAACGGATGTAATGGCTGCGCCACGAATAGCGCTTAAAAGTATCCGCCGTAACGAGTTACCAATGGTGGAGGCAAAACCGCGCTCAAAAGGCTGGCAGACAAATTTGCCAAACCGTTCACTGTGCGTCGCTTCATTGACCTCCAGATATTCTGGAGATATAAGGTTATGCCAGTTTTTGTAAAAAGGATTGGACTCCTTCATTTCCTGTGCCATAGAGAACCTTATCGGTAAAGGTTACCAGGAGTAAAGCGCTATTCTGTAGATGCGTGTTGCAGATGTTTGCCTTTCCCAGCGACATCTTTTGCGACGCGCTCAAAGCATGATTTTTTGCTCTTTCACGCGATGCTTCCAGAACTACCTAACATCTTCCTGATTTTTTCCTTCCTGTCTGCCAAAAAAGATGAGGACCGGCAGCCAGCTAAACTCTTCTGCGCTTTGGCGGCTTACATCCATTATGGGGAATAGGTGTAACATCGACTATTTTGGTCACGTCAAGCTCAATGGTAGTGAGCGCGCGCAAGGCAGCCTCACGGCCTGGTCCGGGTCCCTTGACACGAACTTCCACCTTTCTCAGCCCCATTTCCTTGGCCTTGCTCACCGCATCGTTGAGGGCATTCTGCGCAGCAAATGGTGTTGATTTCCGCGACCCCTTAAAGCCAATGACACCAGCACTGGACCAGGCTATCGTATTCCCCTGTTTATCGGAGACGGTAATAACAGTATTGTTGAATGTGGAATAGATAAAGATAATACCTTCGGGCACATTCTTTTTTTCACGACGCTTGCTCTTTACTGCGCCCTTGCTTGCTTTAGCCATGATTGCTCCGCAATTGACCTTTACGTGGAAATGTAACCTACCGTAACAGGAGTATTATTTTTTCTTGACCGCTGGACCTCGCCGAGGTCCCTTTCGGGTACGGGCATTGGTCTTTGTCCTTTGCCCCCTCGTCGGTAATCCCATGCGGTGTCTTCTGCCCCGATAACTGCCGAGATCGGTCAGCCGCTTGATGTCCATGGACACCTCGCGGCGGCGATCACCTTCAACCACGTAGTCTGCTTCAATGATCTGGCGGATGCGATTGACATCATCACCACTGAGATCATCGGAGTTCATCTGGTAAGGCAGATCCGCCTTGTCAAGAATCTGCCGGGCTGTTGTCAGGCCTATGCCGTAAATATAGGTCAGTGCCCGGTCCATGTGCTTGTTACGAGGTAAATCAACTCCTGCTATACGTGCCAAGACGGTGCTCCTTCGTTGGAATCAAAAATCTCTCACTGGGCCACAAATTAACCCTGTCGCTGTTTATGCTTTTTATTTTTGCAGGTGACGCGCACGACTCCTTTTCGCTTATATATCTTGCAGTCACTGCACATTTTCTTCACTGAAGCTCGAACTTTCATCGTCAATCACCTGACAGTCAATTTGCTTATCGTTTCCCTTTGCCCGATTTGGAGCGAAACGTTACCCGACCCCTGGTTAAATCATAAGGAGAGAGTTCAACCATAACTCTGTCTCCCGGAAGGATTTTGATATAATGCATTCGCATCTTACCGGATATATGAGCCAAGACTTTGTGCCCATTATCAAGCTCTACCCTGAACATGGCATTGGGCAACGGCTCTATTATCGTTCCCTCAACCTCTATCGCCTCTTCTTTTGGCATAAATCATCTCATCCGGAAAAATTACGGGCGGAAAAATTTGTATTATATATCCGCCTTTCCTGATTTTTTCAAGCTTTTTCTCAATAAAAGAGTATCTGCTGCAATGGGTTACGCGTTTGACGTCCGCTGGCTCAAGATAAGTGGACCATCTTTGGTAACGGCAACAGAATGCTCAAAATGTGCCGACGGTTTTCGATCTGCAGTGACGACGGTCCACTGATCCTTGAGGATCTTCACCTTGTGGGTCCCCATGTTCACCATAGGCTCAATGGCAAGCACCATACCTTCAAGCAATCGCGGAGATGCATGCTTTTGCACATAATTGGGAACTTCTGGTGCCTCATGAAGCGCCGTGCCAATACCATGTCCAACAAACTGGCGAACGACGGAAAACCCGTGTTCCTCAGCGTGTTCCTGCACAGCCCTGGAAACATCGACAATTCGATTTCCCACACGCATCTGCGCTATCCCCAACTCAAGCGCCTTTTTTGTCACAGCAAGCAGTCGCGCAGTTTTCTGGGCTACTTCACCAACGGCAATGGTGACGGCGGAATCACCAAAAAACCCCTGGTAACACGTCCCAAAATCAACGGAGAGAATATCTCCTTCTCGCAACACCGTTTTTTTAGAAGGTATCCCGTGGACAACCTCCTCATTGACAGAGGCACAGATGGAACCGGGAAACCCACGGTACCCCTTAAAAGCAGGTACTGCGCCATGATCCCTGCAGTACTCTTCAGCCAGAGCGTCCAACTGCAAGGTCGAGACCCCCGGCTTGACCTCCCGGTACATCAGTTCAAGAACCTCGGCGACAATCTGATTGGCCTGCCGCATCACTTCAATTTCGGCCATCGTTTTGACGGTGATGACCCTGTCGTTACTGCCGTCCATTGATCACGATGCTTTTTTTTAGCGGCGCCCTCTGATCCGCCCGGCTTTCATAAAGCCTTCATAGTTTCGCATCACCATGTGCGACTCAATCTGTGATATGGTGTCAATGGCAACACCGACAACAATAAGTAGCGCCGTACCGCCAAAATAAAAGGGCACGCTGAACTTTGATATCAACAGGGTCGGCATCACACAAACCGCACTCAAATAAATAGCCCCGAGCACAGTTATCCTCGTCAACACATAATCAATGAACTCGGCGGTCTTCTTTCCCGGCCGGATCCCCGGAATAAACCCTCCGTTTTTCTTGAGATTCTCAGCTACATCGTCAACCTTGAAGGTGACGGCAGCATAGAAGAAGCAAAAGAAAACGATCATGCAGATGTAGAGTAAATAGTAGTACACCGTCCCGGGGGAAACTGCAGCCGCTGCCTTTTGCACAAGATCAATCTGGACAAACGAGCCGATTGTTGCGGGAAACATCATCAGCGAAGAGGCAAAGATCGGCGGGATAACGCCTGAGACGTTAATCTTGAGCGGAAGATGCGAGGCCTGGCCACCATACATCTTTCTGCCGACCACCCGTTTGGCATACTGGATGGGGATGCGCCGCTGCGAAGTTTCAACAAAGACTATGGCGGCAATGACAGCAAACATCATGACCACGAGAACAGGGATAAAAATCACCTGCAGGGCGCCGGTCTTCACCAGTTCAACAGTATTGGCTATAGCGGCAGGCATCCTGGCAACGATACCTGCAAAAATGATCAGTGAGATTCCATTGCCAATCCCACGTTCCGTCATCTGCTCACCCAGCCACATGATGAACGCGGTTCCGGAGGTCAACGTCAAGACGGTCATTAACTTAAACTGAAGACCTGGCACAAGCACGATGGCATTGCCCTCCGGCCCCGTCATCGTCTCCAGACCAGAGGCAATAAAAAAGCCCTGAATAATCGAGAGGGCTACAGTGCCGTATCTCGTATACTGGGTTATCTTGCGACGCCCCGACTCACCCTCTTTGGAAAGGGCTTCCAGTTGCGGAACAACAACGGTCAGCAGTTGAATAATAATTGAAGCGGAGATATAGGGCATAATGCCCAGGGCGAAAATAGAGAAATTCTCCAAGGCGCCGCCTGAGAACATGTTGAACATGCCAAACAGCGTACTTGCATTTTTCTCGAAAAAAGCCGCAAGGGCCTCACCGTTGATTCCCGGGGTCGGAATCTGCACACCGACCCGGTACACCAAGAGCATCAGGAGAGTGAAAACAACTCTCTTGCGCAGTTCGGGAACATTGGCCGCGTTCGCTAGCCCCGCCATCAGCTTACTCCTTTACAGTTCCGCCAGCTGCGGTAATTTTTTCCCTGGCACTTTTTGAGACCTTATCCAGGGCAACCGTAACGGCCTTGGTTACCTCACCATTAGCGAGGACTTTTACCAGCTTGTCACCTGCAATCAGGCCCGCCTCTACTAAGGCCTGCCTATCAATCACGGCCCCAGCATCAAAGCGATCAAGATCAGATAGCCCGATAATCTGGTATTCTTTACGGAAAATATTGGTAAATCCCCGCTTGGGCAGTCGCCTGTGCAAGGGCATTTGCCCACCCTCAAAGCCAGCTTTCATGGAGTAGCCAGACCGGGATCTGGCCCCCTTATGTCCACGACCGGCTGTCTTGCCGAGCCCCGATCCTTGCCCCCTGCCTAACCGTTTGCGGTTGCGGCGGGCGCCTGTACTCGGTGAAAGTGTATTCAGTTTAATCGTCATCTTACTCCTCCACCCGGACAAGATGCTGCACCTTGCGGATCATGCCCCGAACCTCGGGGGTGTCCTTGCGGACCACGGTTTTGTGCATTTTTGTCAGGCCGAGTCCAACTAACGTGGCTCTCACCTTCTTAGTGCTGCCAATTCCGCTCTTGACCTGGGTTATGGTAATTGTCTCACTCATGTATCCACCTGTTACCCGCCTGGAGATCAGGCGACCATTTCTTCAACATTCAGCCCACGAAGCCGGGCAATCTGCTCAGCGGAACGCAGTTGTTTCAACCCGTCCAGCGTCGCCTTGACAAGATTGTGCGGATTGTTGGACCCAAGACACTTTGTCAGGATATTTTGTACACCCGCAGCCTCGAGCACCGCACGTACGGCACCACCGGCAATCACCCCTGTACCATCAGAGGCTGGTTTGAGCAAAACATTACCGGACTTAAACTTTCCGATAACCTCGTGGGGAATCGATGTCTGTGTCAGAGAAACTGACTGCATATCTTTCTTTGCCTTCTCAATTCCCTTTCGAATAGCTTCGGGAACCTGGTTAGCCTTGCCAAGGCCATAGCCGACACGACCTTTGCCGTCACCTACAACCACGATGGCACTGAAGCTGAACCGACGACCACCTTTTACAACCTTGGCAACCCTGTTGATATAGACAATTTTCTCAATAAACTCGTCCTGATTGCTCTCTTTAGCGCGCTTGAAATCAGCCAAGAAACACCCCCGTCCTCAATGCATTTTTTCTGAGATTTACCTGTGACTCGCTAAAACTTCAACCCACCCTCGCGAGCACCATCGGAAAGAGCTTTGACACGTCCATGGTACAGGTTTCCGCCACGGTCAAAAACGGCCTGCTCCACCCCTGCGGCAAGAGCTCGCTTGGCGATCAACTCACCGACCCGTTTTGCCTTCTCACACTTTCCCTTGAGCTCGGCACCGTCAAATTCCTTGTCATCAGAAGCGGCGCTGGCCAGTGTCGTACAAGCAACATCGTCGACCAGCTGAGCATAAATATGTCGGTTGCTACGAAACACGCTCAGTCGCGGGCACTCTGCAGTTCCGCTGATCTTCGTTCGAATTCGCCTTGCACGTTTTTTTCGCGCGACTACCTTAGGATTGGTTTTTGCCATGACCTACTCTCGTTGTGAATATCTATGCGCTAGCGCCGGATTTACCGACCTTGCGCACAATGTGCTCATCAATATACCGGATACCCTTGCCCTTGTAGGGTTCAGGCTTGCGAACGGCACGAATCTGCGCCGCGGTAAGCCCAAGCAACTCTTTGTCAATACCGCTTAAGGTGATCGTGTTATTCTTATCAACAGCGGCATCAATACCCTTGGGTAAATTGAATTCCACCGGATTAGAAAACCCGACATTAAGGGTCAGGGTACTTCCACTCACTGAAGCACGATACCCAACACCTTCCACGGCAAGCTGTTTTTGGAACCCCTCTGTTACCCCCAGCACCATATTGTTGACCAGCGAACGGGTCAGCCCCCAAAAGGCCATGACCCGCTTGCTTGTCCCCTTGGGAATAACTGTCAACTCCGATCCCTCCACCTTCAGCTCCATTTCTGGACGGATGTCACGTTCGAGTACCCCTTTAGCTCCGGATACCTTGACATGGGTACCGTTTATGTCAACCTTGACGCCGCCGGGCAGCGAAATGGGTTGCTTTCCTATTCTTGACATTCTGGTCCTCCTGATATCGGAACCTGGTATCTCTACCAGACTTCGCAGATTATCTCCCCACCCAGGTTCTGACGCTTCGCTTCCCGATCAACCATTACCCCTTTCGAGGTAGTGAGGATGGAAATGCCCAGCCCGCTCATGACTTTCGGAATCGCCGTACTTCGGGTATACCGGCGAAGTCCGGGTTTGGAGACACGGCGTATGCCGGTTATAACCTGTTCGTTTTTTGGGCCGTATTTCAACTCAATCTTCAACGTTCCCTGGACCCCGTCCTTTACGACATGATAGTCCTTGATGTAACCCTCTTCCTTGAGTACCGCAGCCACACCGGTCTTTACCTTGGACAACGGCATTTCGACCGTCTCGAAACCGGCACGCACACCGTTTCGGATTCTTGTGAGCATATCAGCAAGGGGATCATTCATTGCCATGAAAAGGTTCCTCTCTTGGGTAAAAATCTGTTGAACAATCTTAGCACTCCAGGGTGATCTACAACTACCAGCTAGACTTGGTCACGCCGGTGAGTTGTCCCTGGGAGGCCAGCTTACGAAAGCATAAACGGCAGATGCCAAATTTGCGCAAATACGCCCTGGATCGTCCACACTGGGGGCAACGATTATACTGCCGAACTTTAAACTTAGCCTTGCGCATTGCCTTGGCGATCAGAGATTTCTTTGCCACTGCATCCTCCTAGTAAAATGTATTCGCGGGCTCTTTTTTCGCGATCACTTAGGTCGTTCGTTTTTTAAAAGGCATCCCCAAAAGGCTGAGCAACTCTCGCGCCTCATCATCGTCTTCGGTTGATGTGACAATGGTTATATTCATGCCTCGAATTTTTTCAATCTTGTCGTAATCAATTTCCGGAAAGATAATGTGCTCGGTTATCCCCATGGAGAAGTTACCGTTCCCGTCAAAGCCCTTGGCCGAGATTCCCCGAAAATCGCGAACACGGGGCAGAGCCACATTCATAAGCTTGGCGAGAAAATCATACATCTTGTCACTTCTGAGTGTCACGCGGGCGCCAATGGGCATCCCCTCACGCAGCTTAAAGGTGGCGATAGACTTTTTCGCCTTTGTGACAACCGCCCGTTGTCCGGCGATCGCGGTCAGCTCCTCAACGGCCTTTTCGACAACCTTCGGGTTTTGAACAGCTTCCCCCAGGCCCATATTCAAAACGACTTTTTCGACTTTTGGAATTCTCATGACATTGGTAATGCCAAATTTTTCCTGCAAACGACCTCTGTAGTCGTTTTCGTACTGTTCTTTCAGCGTAACCATTTTCTACTCCGTCGGTGCCGAGCCCGCTTATTTCTTGGCAGTTTCTATGGTAGCGTCGCAGCGCCTGCAGACACGCACCTTTGTCCCGTCCTCAAGATACTTCTTCCCGATCCGCACCGTTTCCGTGCACTCAGGGCAAACAAGCATCAGATTGGAAAGATGGACAGATGCCTCACGATCAATAATCTGCCCCGGCTGCGTGGCATCAACCGGTTTCTGGTGCTTCTTGATCATATTGATGCGTTCTACGACTGCCCGATTTTTTACATAATCAATACTGAGTATCTTGCCGACCCTTCCCTTATCCTTGCCGGCGATGACCTCAACCTGATCATTTTTCAAAAGTTTTGTTTGACCCTGGCGCATGACAATTCCTCTTTACCTGTAACCTGTTGCGAGATGAACGCAGCTACAGCACTTCAGGTGCAAGTGATATAATTTTCATAAATCCCAGTCCCCGCAACTCCCTGGCCACTGGTCCGAAGATACGGGTGCCGATAGGATCTCCAGCCTGACTCAATAACACAGCTGCGTTTTCATCAAATCGTACCGTGGTGTCCTCGGGTCGAGTGATTTCCTTGGCGGTTCGGACAACAACAGCGTTGAGCACGTCCCCTTTTTTCACCTTTGCATGGGGAATGGCCTCTTTGACGGTGACGACGATGACATCACCAATGCCCGCATATCGTCTGCCAGTCCCTCCCAGGACCCTGATGCAGAGAACTTTTTTGGCACCGGAATTGTCGGCCACCTTGAGTATGGTTTCAGTTTGAATCATGGTTTCACCTGATTAAAATAACTGGAATATCGACTGATCACCGCTTAGCCTAGACAGCTCTCTCTACCACTGATCGTACCCGCCACCTCTTATTCTTTGAGAGTGGCCGACACTCTTCGATCAGTACGGTATCGCCGATATTGCACTGATTCGCCTCATCGTGAGCCATGTATTTCACCCTGCGACGAATGTACTTTCCGTACAGCTTATGGCGCACCTTGCGCTCAACAAGAACAACAGCGCTTTTGTCCATTTTGTTGCTGATTACGGATCCCAACTGCGTTTTTCTCTTTGTATGGCTCATGAGTTTTAATCCTGATGATGTTCACTCGCACAACGTATGGCGTAAAGTTATCCTTGTTTTTCAGCCAACACGGTTTTTACCCTGGCGATATCCTTACGGAGTTCCCCAAGCCGTGCAGGATTTTCCAGCCGCCTGATGCCATGCTGAAAAGTTAACTTGAACAGGTCTTCACGAAGCTCTTGTTCCTTCTTGACGAGATCTTCCCTTCCCAGATCACGCAACTCCTTGGCTTTCATAGCGAACTCCTCTTACTGATGACCTTGGTTGGAAAGGGCAGCTTGTGGGCAGCAAGAGTAAGCGCCTCTACAGCAAGTTCTTCCGACACTCCTTGCAGTTCATAGAGAATTTTACCAGGACGAATAGTGGCGACCCAGTATTCAGGATTCCCCTTCCCTTTTCCCATACGGGTTTCAGCCGGTTTCTTGGTAATAGGTTTGTCAGGGAACACCCTGATCCACATCTTACCGCCGCGCTTAACCCGCCTGTTGATGGCAACACGACCCGCCTCAATCTGCTGGGCGCTCATCCGGCCGCAACCAACGGCTTTCAAGGCAAAATCCCCAAAGGCTATGGAGGAACCCCGCTGGGCAGTACCTCGCATACGGCCTTTCATTACTTTTCGATGCTTGACTTTTCGTGGACTCAACATGATTCCCAACCCCTATGGATAAAAAACGTCTGCGGATAGGCGCGACACCTGTTCAGGTTACTGTTCAATGGCCCTGTCCGCATCACTGAGGACTTCACCCTTGAAGATCCACACCTTGACGCCAATAATACCGTACGTAGTTTTTGCCTCTGCGGTCCCGTATTCAATATCCGCTCGCAAAGTGTGCAACGGTACCCGCCCTTCCTTGAACCATTCCGTTCGTGACATTTCAGCTCCACCCAGACGACCAGAGCAGGAGACCTTAATCCCCTGGACCCCAAATCTGAGTGCTGAATTTATTGACTTTTTCATTGCCCGACGAAAGGCGATACGCCGTTCCAGCTGCATGGCAATATTTTCGGCAACAAGCTGAGCATCGGCCTCCGGGCGCCTGACCTCCTGGATATCGATCATGCACTCACGCTTAAACTTCTGCTCGATATCCCGCTTAAGCTGCTCGATCTCCGCACCCTTTTTGCCAATAACAATGCCTGGACGCGCTGTATACAGCTTGACTCTCAGCTTTTCGCCGGTTCGCTCAATAACAATTCTCGCCAGGCCGGCATGATAGAGCCGCCGCTTGAGATATTTACGAATTTCCTGGTCCTGCTGGAGATTCTTGGCGTAGTCCTTGCTCGCGTACCATATGGATTCCCATGAACGCGTAATGTTGAGCCGCAGCCCTATAGGATTGACTTTTTGACCCAAGGTAATCCTCCGTTCCCTCTGCTTTTTTATTCTCTCAAGTAAGACTTCTATGCCTCATCAACCACAACGGTGATGTGACTGGTTCTTTTAAGTATCCGCGTTGCCCGGCCTTGGGCACGAGGCCTGAATCGTTTAAGCATGGGACCGCCATCAATCAAGATTGATTTGATGTACAGGGTATCCACATCTATGCTCTCGTTCTGATCGGCATTAGCAACAGCAGACTCGATAACCTTTCTGAGAATCCGCGCAGCCTTTTTCGGCATAAAACGCAAGGTGGTCAAGGCGGTGTCAACATCTTTTCCGCGTATGACATCAGCCACCACCCGGGCCTTTTGCGGCGAAATACGGATATACTTTGCGACGGCTTTAGTCTCCATCGTATTCTGCTCCTCTTAACTTGATACGCTCAACAATGCCTGTCAGCGTCCTTTCCTGTCAGCTGCGTGACCATAGTATGTACGCGTCGGGGCAAACTCCCCCAGCTTGTGCCCCACCATATTTTCTGTCACGTAAACGGGGATAAATTTTTTGCCATTATGTACAGCAAAAGTCATTCCCACCATCTCGGGCAGAATGTCTGAGCGTCGCGACCAGGTTTTAATAACCTTGCGTGAGCCGCTCTCCTGTGCTGCAAGTACCTTGCGCATCAGATGGTCATCAACAAAAGGACCCTTTTTTACAGAACGAGCCATTTCTCCTCTCCAGATTTACTTGCGTTTGGTGACGATATCCCGATCACTGCCCTTCCGCTTACGGGTTTTGAATCCCTTGGTAGGCACACCCCAAGGGGTAACTGGATGGCGGCCACCAGAACTTTTTCCTTCACCACCACCCATGGGATGATCGACAGGGTTCATGGCGACGCCGCGGACTTCTGGTCTACGCCCTTTCCACCGTTTTCGCCCGGCCTTGCCAAGCTTTTCCGAGGCATGTTCAGTGTTACCCACTGCACCAATGCATGCCCGGCACTCTTTATGAAACCTGCGAACCTCGCCGCTGGGAAGTTTGACCAGCACCTGATCGCCATCCTTGGCCATAAGCTGGGCAGCCGCTCCTGCCGAACGTACCATCTGTGCCCCCTTACCGATCTTCATTTCGACATTATGAATGATGGTACCCAGGGGAATATTAATCATGGGCAGACAGTTTCCCGGCTTGATATCCACATTGGCACCGGCCATGACAGTATCGCCAACCCGCAGTCCTGCCGGAGCCAGAATGTATTTTTTCTCACCGTCAGTATAGACAACCAAGGCAATATGTGCAGACCGGTTCGGATCATACTCAATGGTAGCTACCCGGCCGACTATTCCTTCCTTGTTACGCTTCCAGTCGATAATTCGATAGTTACGCTTGTGTCCACCGCCCCGATGACGAGCAGTTACGCGGCCCAAGCTGTTCCGGCCACCACTTTTTCTCAGGGGAGCCAGCAGGCTTTTCTCAGGTTTGCCCGTAGTCAGGTAATCCTGAACAATGGATACCTGATGCCTTTTCCCTGGTGAAGTTGGCTTATGGGTTTTGATTGCCATAATCTATCCCGTTTTGTTCGATCTTCTGGTGTCAGTTTTCCTTGGACGTGAACACTACAATCACAGCTCGTCAAGGAAGTTGATTTCACCTTCAGAAAGGGTTACATACGCTTTTTTCCAATCGCTGGTTCGCCCCTGGGATTTAATCCCGACCCTCTTTTTTTTGCCAGTAACATTTACCGTCCTGACGTGGGCAACCTTGACATTGAACAGCGCTTCCACAGCCTTTTTGATTTCAATTTTGTTGGCGCGACGGTCAACCTTGAGCACCACCTTGCCCTGCTCTTCCTGCAAAAGGCTGCTCTTCTCAGTCAGCCGCGGTCCTTTGACCACCCCGTGCATGACCTTCATACCACCAACCTCTCTTCAAGCTTTGCTATGCTGGACTGCACCAGCATCAGCTTGTTGTATTTAAGAATATCAAGGACGTTGAGGCCAGCAACAGGCAACACCTTAAACCCGACCGCATTGCGGGCGGAAAGCTGCACAGTGGCATCAGGCCCTTCGGTAACAATCAGGCAGTTATCAAGAGCAAAATTCGCCATGACCCTGACAAACTCCTTGGTTTTTACCCCAGAAAGGTCAAACGCATCCAGGACAACCAGGTTCCCTTCACTCTTGCGGGCACTCAACGCCATTTTCAACGCCAACCTACGGACTTTTTTGGGGACCTTATAGCCGTACGTTCTTGGCTTCGGCCCAAAAACAGTACCGCCGCCCCGCCATACGGGAGAATTGCGGCTACCGGAGCGGGCACGACCAGTTCCTTTCTGCCGCCAAGGCTTGGCACCGCCGCCACGAACTTCGCCGCGAGTTTTGGTGCTGGCATTACCAGCACGCCGGTTGGCGCGCTGCATACAGACCACTTCGTGAAGGACCCCCTCATTAACCTCAACCCCGAAAAGATCGTCTTTGAGATCAACTTCACCGACCTTTTCGGCGGCACTATTCATTACGTCATACACTGCCATGACTTTCTCCTTGAAAAAGCGCAGTTCTACGCCCTGGTCAGAATACTGAGCAGGCCATTCTTCGCGCCAGGAACAGTACCTTGTAGCAACAAAATGTTCTCTTCCCCGCGAATATCGACAATGGTTAAATTTTTCTGGGTTACCTTTGTGGTCCCCATATGGCCCGGCAGTTTCTTCCCCTTGATAACTCGTGCAGGCCAGGCGCAGGCGCCAATAGCTCCTGGAGCGCGGTGAAAACCAGCACCATGGGTTGCCGGCCCCCCGGCATAGCCATGACGCTTGACAACGCCCTGGAATCCGCGCCCCTTGCTTTTCCCCACCACATCGACCTTGTCACCGATCTTCAAGATATCACTCAAGGCAATCTGCTGGCCCAGTTCATAGGCATCAGGATCGGCAACCCTGAACTCCCTGATATGATAAAAGCCGTTGCCCCCGGAACGTTTGAAGTGGCCGGCCTCGGGCCTGTTCAGCCTGGAAGCCTTTTTTTCAAGAAAACCGAGCTGTATAGCATTGTAGCCTTCCTTGGCAAGGGTTTTCTTCTGCAATACTGTGCAGGGCCCTGCTTCAATAACGGTAACGGGTATGGCGCGGCCCCGTTCACTGTACACCCTGGTCATTCCGACTTTACGTCCGAGAATTCCTAATGTTTTCGGCATCTCTTTACCTGATAACTGTTCTCTTCACGTACAGCTCCGAAGATATTTCATCCGGAGCACGACATGGTCAAGGAAGCTTGATCTCCACATCAACACCAGCAGAGAGTTCAAGCTTCATCAGCGAATCAATGGTCTGCTGGGTTGGCTCCAAGATATCCAGCAGACGTCTGTGGGTCCGCATTTCAAACTGCTCCCTGGACTTCTTATCCACATGGGGAGAACGGAGCACGGTATAGCGGTTCTTGCTCGTGGGCAGCGGAATCGGCCCGGCAACAGTCGCCCCGGTACGCCGCGCGGTCTCAACTATTTCGCGGGTTGAGAGATCCAGCAGCTTATGATCGTACCCTTTCAGCCTGATCCGAATTTTTTCCGTCGAGATCATCTAGCACCTCTTACTCGATAATTTCGCTGACAACACCCGCACCCACGGTACGACCTCCCTCGCGAATCGCAAAGCGAAGCCCTGCCTCCATCGCGATCGGCGTGATCA